>Ga0209061_1000931_pt1 | contig 57167 bp, 56 predicted proteins | sample Coa_R1_10_FD_187157 | JGI IMG/M metagenome (GOLD analysis project Ga0209061, IMG submission 187157) | Surface soil microbial communities from Centralia Pennsylvania, which are recovering from an underground coalmine fire - Coalmine... | ecosystem: Environmental > Terrestrial > Soil >... | reverse complement strand
CCCGGCGCCGTCACGATCACCGGCCGGCTCTACGACGGCGCGGGCAACGTCATCCCGGACGGGCTGATCGAGACCTGGCAGGCCGGGCCGGACGGGCGCTTCGCCCACCCCGACGACCCGCGCGGCCCCGCCCCGGCCGGCTACCACGCCTTCCGCGGCTTCGGCCGGTGCCCGACCGCCCCCGACGGGTCGTACCGCATCGTCACGCTCAAGCCCGGGCCGCTGCCCGCCCCGGACGGCGGCATCGAGGCACCGCACCTCGACGTGTCCGTGTTCGCGCGCGGGCTGCTCGACCGGCTGGTGACCAGGATGTACTTCCCCGATGAGCAGACGGCCAACGCGGCGGACCCGGTGCTGTGCGCGATCGCGGAGCCGGCCAGGCGGGCGACGCTGATCGCCGTGCCCGAGCCCGAGGGGCACCTCAGGTTCGACATCACGCTGCAAGGCGACCGCGAGACCGTCTTCTTCGATGTCTGATCCGCCGGCCGGGGGCACGGTGCGGCTGGCCGCCCGGCTCGACGGGCCGGACGGCGCGCCGGTGGTCGTGCTCGGCAACCCCCTCGGCGCCACCAGCGCCGTCTGGGACGCCCAGGCCGCGGTGCTGAGCAGGCGGTTCCGCCTGCTCAGGTACGAGCTTCGCGGGCACGGGGAGCCGGGAGCGCGCTCGCCCGCCCCGCCCGGGCCGTACTCGATCGCCGGGCTTGCCGCGGACGTGCTCGGCCTGCTCGGCGAGCACGGCATCACGTCCGCCGCGTACTGCGGCGTCTCCCTCGGCGGCATGATCGGCATCTGGCTCGCCGCCCGCGCGCCGGAACGGATCTCGTCGCTGGTCGTCTGCTGCACGGCCACCACCCCGATGCCGTCACGGCAGGCCTGGCTGGACCGGGTGGCGCTGGTCCGTTCCGGCGGGCTGGCCGCGATCAGCGACATGGTCCCGCCGCGCTTGTTCACCCCTGAGTTCATCGCGCACGCGCCCGCGGCCGTCGCGCGGGTCATGGACATGCTGCACGGCACCGACCCGGAGGGCTACGCCGGCTGCGCCGAGGCCATCGCCGGGATGGACCTGCGCCCGGTGCTCGGCTCGGTCAAGGCGCCGGCGCTCGTCATCGCGGGCGCCGAGGACCCGGCCGCGCCGCCGTGGCAGGCCGCGCAGGCCGCGGCCGCCATCCCGGACTGCCGGCTGCGGGTCATCCGCGGCACCTCGCACCTGGCCGTCTACCAGACCCCGGGCCCGGTCACCGACGCCATCCTCGCCCACCTCGCCGCCACCGTGCTCTCCGCCCCGGGCCCGCCCTAGGATCGCCACCGAGCCGCCCTGCCACCGCGGCCGGGCCGGCGGCGGATCGGCGGTGCGGCGGTGCGGCGTGGCCGGGGCGGTGGGCCCGTCCCCGGATGCCCGGCGATTAACGGTCATGATTTGTGCTTGTGTACGGGATAGGCGGCCGAATTCGGCCGCCTATCCGCTACAGAAGCACCAAACCCGTACAGATCATGCGAGGCTAGGGCCGGCTTGCCCCCGCCCGGCTGTCCCGGCCGCACGCTAGCATGGCAGCGTGCTGCCCTGGTCCGCCGAGCTCGCCGGCCGCATCGAGGAGCACGTCATCGACAGCGACCTGCTGCGCGGCAACCCGCTCGGCGACCCGCACCGCCGGCCGCTGCTGGTGTACCTGCCGCCGGGCTACGACGACGACCCGGGGCGCCGCTACCCTTCGGTGTACGTGCTGCAGGGCTTCACCGGGCACGTCGCCATGTGGCGGAACCGGTCCGCGTTCCGGCAGCCGTTTCCCGAGCTCGCCGACGCGGTGTTCGCCAGGGAGGAGGCGCCCGGCGCCATCGTCGTGTACGTGGACGCATGGACCAGCTACGGCGGCAGCCAGTTCGTCGACTCGGCGGCGACCGGGCGCTACCACTCGTACCTGTGCGACGAGGTGGTGCGGTGGGTGGACGCCCGGTACCGCACGCTGCCCCACCCGCCGTACCGGGCGGTCATGGGCAAGTCAAGCGGCGGGTTCGGCGCGATGATCACGCCGATGCTGCGGCCGGACCTGTTCGGCGCGCTGGCCTCGCACGCCGGCGACGCGCTGTACGAGTACTGCTACATCCCCGAGTTCCCCGCCGCGGTCCGGCACCTGCGCCGCTACGACGGCGACATCTGGCGCTGGTGGCGGGATTTCCGTTCCCGGGTGGCCTTCACCAGGGAGGAGGACATGCCGCTGCTCGGGTTGCTCGGCGTGGCGGCGTGCTTCTCCGCGCGCGACGACGGCATGGTGGACCTGCCGTTCGACCCGGCGACCGGCGTGCTCCGGCCCGCGGTGTGGCAGCGCTGGCTGGACTGGGATCCCGTGCGCATGGCCCCCCGGCACGCCGCTGCGCTGCGCGGCCTGCGGGCGATCTGGATCGACGCGGGCACCAGGGACGAGTTCCGCCTCGACCTCGGCGCGCAGGCATTCCGCGACGCGCTCGCCGACGCCGGGGTCGGCCCGCACGCGGTGCACTTCGAGCTGTTCGACGGCGGCCACATGGGCATCGAGTACCGTTACCCGATGTCGCTGGCCTGGCTGTGCCGCCGGATCGCCCCGGCCGGCGACGCGGCGGCCGGCGACGCGGCGGCCGGGTAGCCGGCGGCCGGTGGCGGCCCGGTATCGGTTGGATTTCAGATTCGTCAGCGCTGCGCGCGGCGTGAACCGCGGCCGGCCGAGCTTCGTGATCCCTGACAGGTGATCACGAACAGGAGAACGCGATGAACATGCTGATCAGCCGCTGGCTTGCGGCCGCCGCGGGCGCCGCATCGCTGGCGTTGCTCGCGGCGGGCTGCGGGTCGTCCTCGCCGTCCACGGCAGCGGCGCCCGCCACCACGTCGGCGCCGGCGTATGCGGCCTCGTCGTCCCCCGGCGCCTCCGCGGCCGCGGCGCTGCTGAAGACCGAGCACACCGCGCTGGGCACCGTGCTGGCCAACGACAAGGGATACACGCTGTACTGGTTCGCCAAGGACACCGCGACCACCTCGGCCTGCACCGGCTCCTGCACCACCTACTGGCCGCCGGTCATCGGGACGCCGCAGGCGGCGCCCGGGGTCACGCTGAGCGGCAAGCTCGGCACGATCACCCGGACGGACGGCGCTACCCAGGCCACCTACGACGGGCACCCGCTGTACACCTACGCGGGCGACAAGGCGCCCGGCCAGGCCAGCGGCAACAACCTGAACCTGAACGGCGGGGTCTGGCACGCGGTCACGATCGGGGCGGCGCCGGCGGCCACCGCGTCGGCGTCGAGCACCGGTTACGGGTACTGACCGGCCCGCTCACCTGGCGGTTGCCTGACCGGCGACCGGGTATCACGCGACGCTGGTAGCCGGCCGGGCACTCGACGGGCAGCCCGCGCGGCCGCGCGGGCTGCCCGTCATCTACGGCGCGCTGATGCTGGCGATGCTGCTTGCCGCGCTGGCCGACGATCGTCGCCACCGCGCTGCCCACCATCGTCAGCGACCTGGGCGGCCTGTCCCACCTGTCCTGGGTGGTGACCGCCTACATCCTCGCCAGCACGGCGACCACCCAGGTATGGGGCAAGCTCGGCGACCAGTACGGCCGGAAGTACCTGTTCATCGCCGCGATCGTCATCTTCCTCGCCGGCTCGGCGCTGTCCGGCCTGTCCCGCAGCATGGCCGAGCTGATCATGTTCCGCGCGCTGCAGGGGATCGGCGGCGGCCTGATGGCGCTCGCCCAGGCCATCATCGGCGACGTCGTCCCGCCGCGTGAACGCGGCAGGTACCAGGGCGCGTTCGGCGCCGTGTTCGGCGTCGCCAGCGTGATCGGCCCGCTGCTCGGCGGGTTCTTCGTCGACAACCTGTCGTGGCGCTGGGTGTTCTACATCAACCTGCCCATCGGGGCGGTTGCGCTCGTCATCGTGACCGCGGTGCTGCCCGCGGCCTCGGCAAGGCGCAGGCATTCCATCGACTACCTGGGCGCCACCTTGCTCGCCGGGTTCGCCACCTGCGTGGTGCTGGCCACCTCCTGGGGCGGCACCACCTATCCGTGGTCCTCCGGCGTGATCATCGGGCTGTTTGCCGCCTCCGCAGTGCTGGTCGGCGCCTGGTTCCTGTCCGCCCGGCACGCCGCCGAGCCGGTGCTGCCGCTGCGGCTGTTCCGCCGCGAGCGCCCAGGCCAACCCGGCGCTGCTGAAGAAGCTGCCCGCCGCGGTCAGGGCCGGCATCGCGCACGCGTACTCGCTCGCGCTCCATCCGGTGTTCCTGTATTCGATCCCGATTGCCCTCGTCGCCTTCGCGCTGTCCTGGTTCCTGCGCGAGGTGCCGCTGCGGGCGACCGCGGCGTCGGCCGCCAGCCCGGCCGGCCTCGGCGAGGGCATTGCCGCCGCCCCGCCGGGGCGCTCCTCCGTGGACGAGGTGGAGCGCTCGCTGGCCAGGCTCGGGTCCGCGGATCTGCGGCGGCGCGGCTACGAGCGGCTGACCGCCATGGCCGGCCTCGACCTGCCCGCCGGCAGCAGCTGGATCCTGACCCGGCTGGCCAAGCAGGGCGCGGTCGCGGGCCAGGAGCTGGCCAGGCAGGCCAACGTGACCGCGGCATACGGCAAGCCGTACGTGGACCGGCTGGTCGCCGAGGGCATGGTGGTCCGCGCGGACGGCACGCTGACGCTCACCGACGCCGGTCATGCCGCCGCCGAGCGGTTGTTCGCGGCCAGGCGCCAGGGGCTGCGCGAGCTGCTCGCCGACTGGTCGCCTGACGAGTACGCCGAGCTCGGCGAACTGCTCACCAGGCTGGCGCGCGCCATGCTCGGCGAGGACGCCGACCGCCGCCTGCTCACCCGTCGGCCCGGGCGGCACCGGTCATCCTGAGCGCGGGCCGCGGGGAGGGACGGGCGGCCCGTCCCTCCCCGCGGCTTGCCGCTAACCGGTCAGTGCGAGAAGAAGGACCGGATGTAGTAGTCGGGCGAGCCGACCCCGGTGGCGTCGTCGTAGCCTTTCACGGCCGGCAGCGCGGCGGCGCCCTCCCCGTCGATGCCGAGCGTGCGCAGGAAGGTGATCAGCGGGCCGGTCTTGGTGTACGGGTCGGTGTAGTTGTTGCGCACCTCGGCCAGGTGCGCGATCCCGAACGGGTGGTCGGTCACGTCATGGAAGGCGGACGTGCCGAACCGCTGGTAGATCGCCGGGTTGGCGAAGCCGAGCGGGTGGTCGGCGGCCTGCTGCGCGTCCGCCTCGATGCCGGCGAAGGTCGGGCAGGCGACGCTGGTGCCGCCGATGCGGCTGAGCGAGAACGCGTAGCTGGTCCCGTTCGGCTGCAACGTGGTCTGGCCCACCAGGAAGCCGGTGCTCGGGTCGGCCAGCGCCGACACGTCCGGCACCACCCGCATCGGGGTCGGGCTGGTCGTGCCGTTCGGCAGCGAGGTGGCCAGGCTGTCGGGCACCACGCCCGCCTGGTAGGCCGGCTGGGTGAACGCAGTGCTCACGCCGCCGCCGCTGGAGCCGTCGTAATACTGCGGGTACTCGCCGGGCGGGGTGAACTTCCAGGACTTGCGGCTGGAGGCCAGCGGGTCGAGCAGAGTGCCCCACGAGGTCTCGAACTCGTAGTTGTTGAGCGGGCCGATGGCCAGGCTGGTGCCGCCGACCGAGGTCACGTACGGGCTCGAGGTCGGCCAGTCGACCTGGATCTGGTCCGAGCCGGGATCCTCGGCCGGGGACTCGTAGCCGGAGTCGCCGGAGGAGAAGAAGAAACCGATGCCCTCGGCTGCGCCGGCCTGGAAGACCTCGTCGTAGACGGAGACGAGCGTTGCCGTGTCGTAGGGCTCGCCCCACGAGTCGCTGACGATGCTCGCCAGGTGGTTGTCGACGATCAGCGCCAGCGCCGCGAGCAGGTCGGAGTCGGTACAGCTTGCCGCGCCGACGTAGACCACGTTCGCGTCCGGCGCCTGGCCGTGCACCGACTCGACGTCCAGCGTCTCCTCCCCGTACCAGCCGGGCGCGTCGCACTGGTTGGGTGCGGTGAACTCGAAGCTGCTGGCCAGGTCCTGCGTGTACTGGCCGGGCCGGAACGGGCGATCGCCGGTGACCCTGGCGTACTCGTTCGCGTCGCTCAGCATGGTGGGGGAGGCGTAGGCGTCGACGATCGCGACCGTCTGGCCCCTGCCGGTCATCCCGGAGCCGGTGACATGGTAGGCGCCGCGGATCTGGCGCGGCGTGTAGCCGCAGTTGTTCCACGGCTGCTTGATGCCGTACGCCGACGGCTCGTTGAACGCGATCTTCTGGCCGTAGTACTTCGAGCACGGGGGAGCGACCGGGACCCCGCCTGGGCGGTCACGCAGCCGGGGGCACCCCGGCGGGGAGGGTCGGCAGCGTGGAGCAGATGCGACCCGGTCCGCGCTCAGGAACGCAGGTAGGAGGCCCCGTTGAGGTCGAGTATGGCGCCGCTGGCCCACTCGGCCTCGGCGGAGGCCAGGTAGACCACGGCCGCCGCGACCTCCTCGGCCGCCGCGACCCGCCGGAACGGGCTCTGCGCCCTGATCTCGTCGCCGCGCGCCGAGCTCAGCTGCTCGGCGGCCATCTCGGTTTCCACGTACCCGGGCGCCACGGACGCGACAGCGATGCGGTACCTGGCCAGCGCGCGGGCCATCGACTGCCCGAACGCGTTCAGCCCGGCCTTGCTCGCCCCGTAAGCCGGGTGCCTCGGCTCGCCGCGGAACGCGCCGCGCGAGGTCACGTTGACGATACGGCCGCCGGTGTGCTTCATGTGCTGCACGGCGCACCAGGTCACGTTGGCCGCGCCGGTGAGGTTGACCGCCAGCGTCTGGTGCCACGCCTGTTGCCACTGCTCGTAGGACACCTCGGCGATCGGGTGCTCCAGGTAGACCCCGGCGTTGTTCACCAGCACGTCCAGGCCGCCGAGGCCCGCGGCCGCGGCGTCCACCATCCGCCGCACCGCGCCGGGGTCGGCCAGGTCGGCGCGGACGACGGTGTGGCCGCCACCTGGCAGCCCGGCCAGCACCTCGCGCGCCAGCGCTTCCGAATCGCGGTGGTGCACCGCCACCCGGTCGCCGAGCCGCGCGAACGCCTGCGCCACGGCCCGGCCGATGCCCCTGGACGCCCCCGTGACCAGGACCGCTCGCCCGCTCACCGCTCAGCCCTGTTCGTCGCACAGCGCAAGCAGCTTGGTGGCCGTCGCCCAGTTCCGCGCCGTGGCCCTGCCAGGTTCGTCCAGGACCCGGAGCAGCCGCTGGGCCAGTTCGCTGGTGCCGAAGCCGTCCGGGGTGTGCAGGTACAGGGCGCGGCCCGCCACGGTGGCCGTGTCCCTGCTCCCGCTGGCCGCCGCCGCATCCCGGGCCGCGTCGATGCGGTCCAGCAGGTCCCGCGCCGGCTCGGCATCAAGGAACACCACGTGCACGCGCCTGGGATCCGGCTGGTCCCGGTACGGGTTGCCATCCAGGATCGCGGCCAGCTCGTCCCTGGACAGCACCACCACCGGCACCGCGACGCCGAACTCGCCGTGGATGGCCGCCTCCAGCGCGTCGGCCAGCTCGGCGGTGCCGGCCCGCGGCGTGCTGAACAGCACGTTGCCGCTCTGGATGTAGGTGCTCACCCCGGCATGCCCGAGCGAGGCCACCACCTCGCGCAGCGCCGGCATCGCGACCTTGTTCCGTCCGCCCACGTTGATGCCGCGAAGCAGCGCGACGTGTGTTGCCATGCCGCCCATTTTCCCTAACGAAGGGTGGTGCTTGGTCCCGGCACCGGTTCGCCGTCACGATCCCGAACCGCCCCCGGCGCGGACTCCGGTAGCGTCCCTACCTCCGTCCAGCCGGTCAGCGCCGGCCCGGCGCTGACCGGCGCCGGGCCCGCCGGCCGTCCAGCCACGTCGCGGCGAGGAACACCGGAGCGGCGATGCCGAGCAGCTCGGCGCAGCCGGAGAAGGCGCTTTCCAGGAAGTTCCCGCCGTAGCGGACGAGGCCGAAATAGTAGGCGACTATGACGACCATGAGCACGAGGTAGCCGCCCGCGAACGTCTCGGCCAGGTGGCCGGCCAGCCGCAGCCAGCCGACGGCACCGGGCTGCGGCCCGCCCGCCGGTTCCGCGCCCCGCCCTTGGTCGGCGCCGCGGCGCAGCAGCAGCCCGGCCGCCAGCGCCGCCATCACCAGCACGTATCCCGTGGCAATCGGCACGAGATCCGACTTGACCAGCGAGGACGACAGCGCGGCGTCTGCTGCGGCGCGGATCATGCCCGCAGCAGGAACTGCCAGCCGCGGATGAAGAAATGCCATCCGAGCCACAGCCAGAACGCGAACAGCGCCCACCGGCCGAACGGGTAGCGCATGATTGCGTGCACCGCGGCGCTCAGCGTCGGCACCGTGCCGCTGATGTGGCTGAGGGCGAGACCCTCCCACGCGAACAGCGCGCCGAACAGCACCGCCCAGACCAGGTAACCGAGCACCGGATGTTCCGCCACGCCAGCCTCCTCCTGAACGATCTGCTAGCCCATGGGGTAGTGGTGGAAGGCCACCGCGTACTCGCAGCCCGCGCCGAGCCCGACGTAACCGGCCATGTTCCGCAGGAACTCGTCGGGGTCGAACTGGCGGCCCAGGCCGTCGAGGTAGGCGCGGTGCTCCCGCAGCGACGCGATGCCGGCGTCGATGGTGTCGGTGACGTCGACGTAATGGGTCGGGCTGGCGGCCGTGGCCACGTAGGCGCTGCGGATGCCGGCGAACGGCGGCCCGGCGTCGGGGAACACCCACTCGTTGGCGGCATCCCGGCAGGCGTCGAGCACCGCCAGCCCGACGGCACGATGGTCGGCGTGGTTGACCGGGCCCTCCTCGCCCCAGGTGAGATCGAAGCTCATGGTGATGACCACCTCCGGCTGCAGCCTGCGGAACGCGGCCGCCAGATCGCGCCGCAGCGGCACCCCGTACTCCACGAGCCCGTCCGGGTAGCCGGGGTCGAGGAACTCGACCGCGCTGACGCCCACGACGCGTGCGCTGCGCAACTCCTCCTCCATCCGCAACGGCCCGGTCTTGCCGGGCGGCATGCCCGCGATGCCTGCCTCGCCTTTGGTCGCCAGCAGGTAGGTGACCGTCTTTCCCTGCCTGGTCCAGCGGGCCACGGCGGAGGCGACGCCGTACTCCAGGTCGTCGGGATGCGCGACCACCGCGACCGCCCTGTCCCAGTCCTCCGTCATCGGCTGCATCGCCATCCGCCCTTCGCGCTCCTCGCCTCGGTGCCTTCGATAATGGAGGATATGGAAGGACAGGCCGCCGCCAGCCATCCCCCCGTCCCGTTCGGCCTGCGCCGCCGGATCGGCGCGGCCATCTTCGAGCGGGTCGCCGGGCCGGACGGCCCGGCGCGGCGGCGGCGGATCGGCGCGGAGGGCGAACGCTGGTTCGCCGAGGGCCGGCCGATCCGCCGCGTGCACGGCGATTCGTCGATGTTCGTCGGGGGAATCAGGGCGCTGCTGCTGCAGTCGCTGCACCCGCTGGCCATGGCCGCGGTCGCGGGGCATTCCGGCTACCGCAGCGACCCGTGGGGACGCCTGCAGCGCACCAGCTACTTCCTCGCCGTGACGACATTCGGCCCGGCCGATCACGCGCAGGCGGCGATCGCCCGGGTCCGCGCCGTTCACCAGCGGGTCACCGGCACCGCATCCGACGGCCGGCCCTACGCGGCCTCCGATCCGCACCTGCTGACCTGGGTGCACATCGCCGAAGCGGACAGCTTCCTGCGTGCCCATACCCATTTCGGCGCCCGGCCGCTTGATCAGGCCGGGCGCGACGGCTATGTCGCCGACCTGGCCCGCATCGGCGCGGAACTTGGCGTGCCGGACCCGCCGCGCACCGAGGCGGAGCTCGCCGAGCGGATCGACGCCTACCGCCCCGAGCTTGCCGCCACGCCCGAGGCGCGCGAGGCCGCGCGGTTCCTGCTGCTCAACCCGCCGCTGCCGCTGGTCGCCCGGGCTCCCTACGCGGTGCTGGCCGCGGCCGCGGTGTCGCTGCTGCCCGGCTGGGCCCGGCGCCCGCTGCTGCTGCCCCGCCTTCCGGTCACCGAGGCGGTGCTGGTCCGGCCGGCGGGCCACGCGATGGTCCAGGCCATCCGCTGGGCCACCACCGCCCCCGCCGCCTAGCTTCCGCTCGCGCCGCCGGCTCCTCAGCGATGCGCGCCGTGCTGCCACGATGCTGTGATGGGTATCGCATCCCGATCGTCGCGCTCGGCGGCGTCGCCGGGCTCCATCCTGAGCATCGCCTCCACCGGCTCCATCCTGTCGATCGGCTCGGCCGGGTCGATCCTCCTAGCCGCCGTTGCTCGGTTGCCATTACCCTTTCCGGCAAGGCTAGCGTGCACGCATCGGCCGGAAGGGCAGCTATGGATGATCGCCAGAAAATGCGGGCCTCCGATGCCGACCGGCAGGAGGTCATCGAGCGGCTGCGCGCTGCCCTGGACCAGGGCCGCCTGAAGATGGATGAGTACCTGGAGCGCATGGGGCTCGCGTCCGAGGCGGTGACCTACGGCGATCTCGCGCCGCTGTGCGCGGACCTGCCGGAGCCGGATTCGGTCGCCCGGCACGGCGGGAACGATCCCGCCCCCCGCACGCAGCAGGCGGCCGCCGCCCCCCGGGGCTGGTTCGGCCGCCTGCCCGCCTCGCTCCGCGCGGCGTGGCGGGTATGGCTGGTCGTGGTGTCGGTCAACGTGGTGGTCTGGGTCCTGGTAAGCGCGACGAGCCGCCAGCTGACCTATCCGTGGCCGGTCTGGGTCGCCGGGCCGTGGGGAGCGGTGCTGCTCGCGCTATCGGCGGGAGCCAGGCGCGGCGCGCAGCCCGGCCCCCCGCGGCTGCCGCCCGGGCCGGACTGACCTCCGCGCGCGCCGGCCCGGCGCGGCACCCCTGCGCGTCGCCCCTGCGCGGCGCCGCCGGCGTCGGGGCGACGCCCGGCCAGGTCGCTGACGTGTTCCGGGTCACGTTCAGGCAGATGTGGGGAGCGCTGCTCGTCGCGCCGATCATCTTCGGGCTTGCCGACGTGTTCAACTACTCGGGCATGGCGAGCACCATGGCCCATGGCTTCTCCAGGATCGGGCCGGCCTTCCTCATCCTCGCCCCGATCGTCGGCTGGATCGGCGTCGCCCTGTCCGGCAGCAACACCTCGACCAACGCCCTGTTCGGCGGGTTCCAGTACTCGGTCGGCGGCCTGCTGCACATGCCGCCGCTGCTGCTGCCCTCGCTCAACTCCGTCGGAGCCGAGGTCGGCAAGCCGGTCGCCCCGCAGACCGCGAGCGTCGGGGTCTCCACCACCAGGTTCGTGCGCCACGAGGGGCAGGTCATCAGGCACAACCTCCCCTGGACGCTGGTCATCCTTGCCTGGCTGATTCTCATCGGGCTGTTCTACCGCGGCGTCCTCCCGGCGGCGATGCACCCGTGACAGGCCGCGCCATGAACCGGCAGGGCGCCGGCGGCGGTCTCCCCTGCGGGAGGAAACAGCGGGACGGCCCGGCCGGATGCCGCGCTTGCCTTCCCGCCGGGCAGGCTGGCCGTCGGCCACGAGCAGATCCGCAAGGTCTACGCCGGGCTGCTCGCTGGCCGGCCCGCTTTCAGGTCGGCGGGCCAGCAGCCGCCGATCAGGAACGGCGACCTGGCGCTCACCTCGACGCGCCTGCCCGGTGGCGGCGCGACGGTCGAGGTGGCGCGCCGTCAACCGGATGGCACCTGGCGCTGGGCGATCGACCAGCCCAGGCTGCTGCCCTGAGCGGCGGCGTTTCGTCAACACGCCCCGCTGCCGCGCTCGACCAGGGAAACGGGGCCAAGGCCGGGCTCGATCCAGCCGCCGCGGGCTGGCGCAGCCGCCAGCTGGACGCGGCACAAGCGCCGGGTCATACCCGGCCGCCGGTCAGCCGCGAGTACAGCTCCAGGTACCTGGCTCGCGTCGCCGCGACGACACCGGCCGGGATCGGGGGGCCTGGCGGCGTGCGGTCCCAGTCCAGGCCCGACGACCAGTCGCGGAGGAACTGCTTGTCCAGGGACCGCTGGGGACGGCCGGGCTGCCACTGCGCCGCCAGCCAGAACCGGGACGAATCCGGGGTCAGCACCTCGTCGGCGAGCACGAGCGTCCCGTCTGGGGCGAGCCCGAACTCCAGCTTGGTGTCGGCGACGATGATGCCGCGCGCGGCGGCCAGCGCCGCGCCGCGCCGGTAGACCTGGAGGGTGACGCGCTGCAGGTCGGCCGCCAGGGACTCGCCGACCAGCGCCGCCACCTCGGCATGGGTCATCGGCTCGTCGTGGCCCGCCGTGGCCTTCGTGGTCGGGGTGAACACCGGCTCGGGCAGCCGGGAGCCCTCGCCGAGGCCGGGAGGCAGCCGCACGCCGCAGATCATTCCCGTCTCGGTGTAGGACCGCAGGCCGAGGCCGGCCAGGTAGCCGCGGGCGATGCACTCGACGGGCAGCATCGGCAGGCGCCTGCACCTGATCGCCCGGCCCGCCCACCGCTCGGGCACGTCGTCCGCCGAGATCACGTGGTTCGGGACCACATCCGTGAGCTGCCCGAACCACCACAGCGACAGCTGGGTCAGCACCCGTCCCTTGCCGGGTATCGGCGTCGGCAGCACCACGTCGTAGACGCTCACCCGGTCCGAGGCGACCATGATGATGTCGTCGCCGTCCGCGTAAAGCTCCCGCACCTTGCCGGAATGCACCAGTTCCACGAAAGCCCTCCGTGCGGCACAGCGTACCCGCGCCCGGTGCGCGTACGATCATGAGCCATGGCGGACCCAGAGGCGCAGTACCTCCAGGTGCAGACCACCACCGATTCGCGGGCCGAGGCGATGGAACTGTCCCGGGCCGCGGTCGAGGCCAGGCTGGCGGCATGCGCGCAGGTGGCGGGGCCGGTGGCGTCGATGTACTGGTGGGACGAGGGCCTGGAGCGTGCCGAGGAATGGCTGGTGCTGTTCAAGCTCCCGGCCGACCGCTTCGATGAGCTGTCCGCCTTCCTCACCGAACGGCACAGCTACGATGAGCCGGAGATCGTCGCCCTGCCCATCGTGACCGGATCTCCCGCGTACCTGGCCTGGATGCGAGAGGAGACCCGCCCCGCTCACGGGGAGCCGGATACTGAAGGAGACCCGCCCCGCTCACGGGGAGCCGGATACTGAAGGAGACCCGCCCCGCTCACAGGGAGCCGTGACATGAATGGGCCGGTAGGACGGCGCGGGCTTGCCGTCCTGATCCTCGCCGGGATAGTCGGCGTATCGCTTGCCGTCGTCGGATGGTCGCAGCGCGACACCGGCCTGGTCGCGTCCGGCGTCGGTGGGCTCGGCGGCTCCGCGCCCGGGCGCCCGGCCGCCACGTCTCCTGCGGTCTCGCCGTCGCGCGCTGGCCCGACTACCAGGGGCAGCACGGCGCCGTCGGCCGCGCCGACCGCCAGCAGCGGCACCGGACCCCTGCTCAACTCGGAACCGTACGCTCAGTTCGCGTACCTGGTGTGGCCGGGAAGCCCGAGCACCACGGCGCGGCAGGCGATGAGCGGCCTGTCGATCTCGGTGAGCCGGCAGGCCGGCGGCATCTCGGTGCGCGCAGGGGTGACGGGGCAGCCGCAGCCCTCAGCTCAGTTCTACGTCAACGGCGCCAAGGTGTATGTCATCGAGAGTGCCCTCGGCGACGACAGCACGAACGTCGATTACAACCTCGGCGACGACGGCCTCGTGGTGACCGACGCACGCGGGCGGATCCTGCAATGAGCCGGGGCAGGCGCGGGAGTCCCGGACGCGGCAGCGGCCGCTCTGCGGCCGGCCGGCTACGGGCACCCGGGGATGCCGCCCGGCCGCGGCGAGCGGTGGCGCGGGACGCGGCGGCCCGCGGCGAGCCAGCCGGGCGGCACCGCCTGCGCGGAGCGCTGAACCTGGTCGGCGCCGTCGCGGCGGACTGGGCCCCGACCGTCGGGCGGATCCTGCTCGGCCTGGTCCTGCTGTGGTTCGGGTACCACGAGCTCGTGCTGCCCGGCGAGTGGACCGGCTACGTGCCGGTCGCCTCCGCATCCTCCTCGCCGGCCATCATCATGGTGCTCGCGCACGGCTGGGTGCTGCTCGTCCTGGCCGCCGCCCTGCTGGCCGGCATCATGCCGCGCGCCGCGGCCGCGATCGCTGCCGTGCTGCTGCTGGAGATCGTGATCTCGCTTGCCGTCACCGGCGTGTCCGACACGACGCTGCGCGACGCCGGCGTGCTCGGCCTCGCCGTCTGCCTGACCGGCTGCACGAACCAGCGCGTCGTGCTGCGCGGCTAGGAGCAGGGCAGGCCCTGCCCGGCGGCGGGCGGGACGTTCCAGGCCAGGATGACAGGCTCGGCGTGCTCGTGGCCCAGAGTGCTGATCGTCCCGGTGTCCAGGCGGAACAGCCGCCCGTCGGAGGGTTCGAGCCGCAGCCAGCACGCGGTGAGCACCCGCAGCACGTGCCCGTGGGCGACCAGGGCGACGTCACCGCCGTCCAGCAGGGGCCGGACGCGGGCCAGCACCCGGCCGGCCCGGGCGCCGACCTGCCGCACCGTCTCGCCTGGATGGTCGGCGTCGCCCGGGATCACCCCGTCCCGCCACAGGTACCAGCCCGGCCGCCGCTGGCGGATCTGCGGCGTGGTCATGCCCTCGTAGCCGCCGTAGTCCCACTCCCACAGGTCGGGGTCCGGCTTGGCGCTGGCGAGGCCCGCCAGGTACGCGGTCCGCGACGCCCGCTGCGCCGGGCTGGTGAACGTGGCCACGATGTCGCGCCCGGCCAGCGCCGGGGCCAGCACCGTGGCGCACTGCTCGCCGTGCTGGGTGAGCGGGACGTCCGTCCTCCCGGTGTGCCTGCCGGCCCGGCTCCACTCGGTCTCGCCGTGCCGCAGCAGGATCAGGTCTCCCATGTTCGGTAACCTATCCGTCGATGGAGTCCCCCAACACCGCAGGCCCGCTGGCCGGCCTCCGGGTGCTCGACCTGACGAGGGCGCTGTCCGGCCCGTTCGCCGCCATGGTCCTCGGCGACCTGGGTGCCGACGTGATCAAGGTGGAGGACACCTGGCACGGCGACGATACCCGGCGCTGGGGCCCCCCGTTCCAGGGCGGCGACGCGTCCTACTTCCTATCGGTGAACCGGAACAAGCGGGGCGTGTCCGTCAACATGAAAACGCCGGAGGGCCGTGACATCGTGCGGCGGCTCGCTGCGGCCGCCGACGTGGTGATCGAGAACTTCCGGCCGGGCACCGCCGCCCGCCTCGGCGTGGGCTACGCGGAGCTTTCCGCGCGCAACCCGCGGCTGATCTACGCGTCGATCAGCGGCTACGGGCAGACCGGGCCGTGCGCGGCGCTGCCGGGCTACGACGCCGTCGCACAGGCGGTGTCCGGCATGATGAGCATCACCGGCGAGCCGGGCGGGCAGCCGGTGCGCACCGGCATGTCCTCGGCCGACATCGGGGCCGGCATGTGGGCGCTGGTCGGCATCCTCGCCGCGCTGCACGCCCGGCAGGCCAGCGGCACAGGCCGGCATATCGACATCTCGCTCCTGGACGGCCAGGTCGCCTGGCTCACCTACGTGGCGGCCAAGTACTTCGCGACCGGCCAGACGCCCGGCAGGCACGGCAGCGCCCACGAGAGCCTGGTCCCGTACCAGGTGTTCCCGACGGCCGACGCCCCGCTGATGGTGGCGGTCGGCAACGACGCGCAGTGGCGGCGGTTCGCCGCGGCCATCGGGCTCGGCGCGCTTGCCACCGATCCCCGCTACGCCACCAACCCGGACCGGGTGCGCAACCGCGACACGCTGATCCCGTGCATCACCCGGGCGCTTGCCGCCAAGGGCTGCGCGGACTGGGCCGACGCGCTGAACGGCGCGGGGGTGCCGGCCGGGCCTGTCAACACGGTGCCGGCCGCGCTGGCGCATCCCCAGGTGGCAGCGCGCGAGATGGTCGTCGAGGTCGATCACCCGGTCGCGGGCAGGCTGAAGATGCTCGGCTCTCCGATCAAGCTGTCCGGTGAGCCCGCGCCCTCCATCCGCCGCCCGCCGCCGGTCCTCGGCCAGCACACCGACGAGATCCTCGCCGAGGTCGGCTTCACCCCCGACGAGATCGCCGGGCTGCGCTCCCGCGGCGTGATCCGCTGAGTCACGGCCGGCCGGTCCTGCCACGGCGGGCGGCCCGTCACAGCAGGCGACGCAGCGCCAGCAGGTCGCGCACGCTGGCGTGGACCTTGACCCGGCCGGCAATCCACATGCGGGCGATGTTGGCCGGCGTGGCGGCCAGCGCGACGACGTCCGCGCTGCTGGCGGCCAGCCTGATGTCGGCGGGCGGCTCGCCGGGCGCCATCTCCCGCACCGGCTCGGCGCCGTCATCGGTGATCCTGGTCGCGAACGTCACGCCGAGATCGGTCACATGGCAGCTGAACGAGCGGTTGCTGAAATAGCTGGCCCGCTCCTCCGGTCTCATCTCGCCCAGTCGGCCGGTGAGGGCCTGCAGCGCCTCACGACACTGCTCCGCGGTAGCCATGCGCGCCTCGCTTGTGTCGGCATCGGACGGTAGCGTTCCACGCGGAGGGTAGCGCACATGGATAGCGAAGACGCGGGCACCCCGGCCGAGGTCCCGGCGGACCCGCCGCCGACCGGCGACGGCCGGGTGGACGAGGCGATGGCGGCGCTCGGCCGCCTGGCGGGCAGGCCTCCGGAGGAGCACGTCGCCGTGCTCGAGGAGGTACACGGCAGGCTGCGCGACATCCTCGGGGAGATAGCCGAGAGCCCGAACGAGCCGGGGGAGCCCCGTTGACCGCAGCGCGTGCGAGGCTCGATACCGAACTGGTCCGGCGCGGCCTGGCCAGGTCCAGGCAGCAGGCCGGCGAGCTGGTCGCGGCCGGGCTCGTCGCGGTGGCCGGGCAGCCGGCCGCCAAGCCCGCAACGCAGGTGGCGCGGGACGCCCCGATCACGGTCCGCCGGGCCGGGCAGCCGCGGTACGTGTCGCGCGGCGGCCGCAAGCTGGCCGGCGCGCTTGCGGCCTTCCCGGACCTGGACCCGGCGGGGCGGCGCTGCCTTGACGCCGGGGCGTCCACCGGGGGGTTCACCGACGTGCTGCTGCGCGCGGGCGCCGCGCACGTGGTGGCGGCCGACGTGGGGTACGGCCAGCTCGCCTGGTCGCTGCGCACCGACCCGCGGGTCACCGTCATGGACCGGGTCAACGTGCGCGCTCTCGGTCCGGTGACGCCGGTGCCGGATCTGGTCGTGGCCGATCTGTCGTTCATCTCGCTGACCCTGGCCCTGCCCGCCCTCGTCGGCTGCGCCACGCCGGATGCCGACTTCGTGCTGCTGGTCAAGCCGCAGTTCGAGGTCGGCAGGGACCGGGTCGGCGCAGGCGGCGTGGTCCGCGACGCGGCCGCCCGTTCGGATGCTGTCAAGAAGGTGTGCGCGGCGGCAGGTCGGCTGGGCCTCGGCGTCCGGGGGATGACGGCGAGCCCGCTGCCCGGCCCCGCGGGGAACGTGGAGTACTTCGTGTGGCTGCGCCGCGGCGCGCCGCCGCTGGACGAGGACAAGCTGCGGGCGGCAATCGAGGAGGGACCCCGCTAGTGGGACAGCGCACGGTGCTGGTGATGACGCACCCGGGCCGGGAAAGCGCGGCGCGCGGCGCCCGGCTGGTGGCGGAGCGGCTGACCGCCGCCGGCGTCGCCGTCCGCACCCTCGAATCCGAGCTGAGCTGTCCCGGCACCGACGAGGTCCCGGTGAGCCCGGAGGCGGCCGAGGGCACCGAGCTCGTCTTCGTGCTCGGCGGCGACGGCACCCTGCTGCGCGCCGCGGAGCTGTCCCGGCCGGCCCAGGTGCCGCTGATCGGCGCGAACCTCGGGCACGTCGGGTTCCTCGCCGAGGCGGAGCCGGACGGGCTCGCCCAGCTCGTCGACCGGATCGTGGCGCGGCAGTACCTGGTCGAGGAGCGGATGACGATCGACGTCACCGTGCGCGGCAACGGCTCGGTGGCCGCCACCACCTGGGCGCTGAACGAGGCCACGGTCGAGAAGGCCGCCAGGGAGCGGATGATCGAGGTGGTCATCGAGATCGACGGCCGCCCGCTGTCCCGCTGGGGCTGCGACGGCGTGGTGTGCTCGACCCCGACCGGCTCCACGGCCTACGCCTTCTCGGCCGGCGGCCCGGTGGTGTGGCCCGAGGTGGAGGCGCTGCTCATGGTGCCGATCAGCGCGCACGCGCTGTTCGCCCCGCCGATGGTGGTCTCGCCGCGGTCGGTGCTCGCGGTGGAGCTGATCGTGGCGGCCGAGACATCGGGGGCGGTTTTGTGGTGCGATGGTCGGCGTAAGGTCGAGCTGGCGCCCGGCGCCCGGGTGGAGGTCCGCCGCGGCGCGCTGCCGGTGCTGCTGGCGCGGCTGGAGGAGCCGGGTGCGCCCGGCGGCCGGTTCACCGACCGGCTGGTGGCCAAGTTCGGCCTGCCCGTGGCGGGCTGGCGCGGCCGTGCCCAGGAGGACGCTGGCGTACATGCTTGAGGAAGTCCGCATCACCGGCCTCGGCGTCATCGACGACGCCACCCTCGAGCTGTCCGCGGGGTTCACCGCGCTCACCGGTGAGACCGGGGCCGGCAAGACCATGGTGGTCACCGCGCTCGGCCTGCTGTTCGGCGGCCGCGCCGACCCGGCCCGGGTGCGGCCGGGGGCGGCGCGTGCCTCGGTGGAGGGCAGGCTCCTGGTTTCCGCCGAGGTGGCGCGGGAGGTGGAGGACGCGGGCGGCGACCTGGACGAGGACGGCACCGTGCTGGTGCTCAGCCGTTCGGTGTCGGCGGAAGGGCGGTCGCGGGCGTTCGCCGGCGGCCGTTCGGTGCCGGTGTCGCTGCTGCAGCTGCTGGCCGACGACCTGGTCGCCGTGCACGGGCAGGCGGACCAGCAGCAGCTGCTCAGGCCCGGGCGGCAGCGGGAGGCGCTGGACAGGTTCGGCGGCCCCGAACTGGCCGCCGTGCTGTCCGACTACCGGCGGGCGTTCGCGCGGCACCGCGCGGTCCGGGACGAGCTCGACGCGCTGACGCGGGCGGAGCGGGAGCGGGCGGCCGAGGCGGAAACGCTGCGGCTCGGCCTGGCCGAGATCGAGGCGGTGGCCCCGGTCGCCGGCGAGGACGCGGCGCTGCGCGAGGAGGAGGACCGGCTGGCCAACGCCGACGCCCTGCACGCCGCGGCCACCATGGCGCACGAGGCGCTGCTCGGCGACCCGGCCGCGGCGGCGGCCGAGGGCTCGGACGCGGTCACGCTGCTCGGGATTGCCGGGCGCGCCCTGGACGCGGTCCGCGGGCACGACCCGGTGCTCGCCGGGCTGGCCGGGCGGCTGTCCGAGGCGAGCTACCTGGTCTCCGACGTGGCGGCCGAGCTCGCGTCGTACGCGGGCTCGCTGGACTCCGACCCGGCCAGGCTCGCCGCGGTGCAGGAGCGCCGGGCCGCCCTCGGCAGGCTGATCCGGGCCTACGGCGGACAGGACCCAAAGGGCGGCGACGTGGCCAGCGTGCTGGACTGGGCCAAGCAGGCCGCGTCCCGGCTGGCCGAGCTGGAGGGCGCCGACGACAAGATCGCGGCGCTCACCGCGGAGGAGGCGGCGCTCGCCGCGCAGGTGCAGGCGCTGGCCGGGCGGCTGACCGAGCTGCGGTCGGCGGCCGCCGCTCGGTTCGGGTCGGCGGTGACGGCCGAGCTGACCGCGCTCGCGATGCCGCACTCGTCGCTGACCGCCGCGGTCATCCCGCTGGATTCTCCGGGTCCCCACGGCGCCGACGACGTGGAGATCAGGCTGGCCGCCCATCCCGGCGCGCCGCCGCTGCCGCTGCACAAGGGCGCCTCCGGCGGCGAGCTGTCCCGGGTCATGCTCGCCATCGAGGTGGTGTTCGCCGGCGCGGACCCGGTACCCACGTTCGTGTTCGACGAGGTTGACGCCGGGGTCGGCGGCAAGGCCGCCGTCGAGGTCGGCAGGAGGCTGGCCAGGCTCGCGCGCTCGGCGCAGGTGATCGCGGTCACCCACCTGCCGCAGGTCGCGGCGTTCGCGGACAACCACCTGGTGGTGGAGAAGTCCGACGACGGGCTGGTCACCGCCAGCGGCGTGACGCGGCTCGACCGGCAGGGCCGGATCAGGGAGCTGTCCCGGATGCTGGCGGGCCTGGAGCGGTCGGAGTTCGGCCAGGCGCACGCCGAGGAACTGCTTGCCCTATCCGCCAGCGAGCGCGCCGCCGCCAGCGAGCGCGGCGTGGCGGGGAACTAACCGGCGCCGCGCGGCGGTCCGCCGCGCTCGTCCCCGCTCTCGCCTGAAACGTTAGTCGTTTGCGGTGTGATAACCCCGCGAATTGCCAACTTTCTTCGATCCGGGCTCCCCGGCGGCGCCGCCTCCCGGCGCCGGGGACTGCTGGGAGGCGCCCGGCTTCGCCTGGGCGCGGCGGGCGCCGCCCGGTCCCGGCCCGCGGCGTCGCCATGGTGACCGCGCTGCTGGCCGACGGCGCCGGCCCGCTGTACCGGGAAACGGGCCCGGACGACCTGCGCGCCATGATCGGGCGTGCCCGCGCGGCGCTCAACGGCTGAACGCGGCGCGGGCACGGTCCCGCTCGCTACGGGCGCACCTCGTACACGATGTTGAACGGCGTCTCGGCGGCGCGCCGGAACCTGGTGAAGCCGGCCTGGGTCACCACCTGCCGGATGGCGGCCTGGCCGGCCTGCGCGCCGAGCGTGTAGCCGCCCGGCTGCGACATCGCGTTCGGCACGCACAGCAGCGTGGAGAAGTTGTAGTAGACCCGCCCGACCGGGTTCATGTTGCCCGCGGGCTCATCGGCCGCGTTCGGCTCCACGACCAGCCAGGTGCCGTCCGGCTTGAGCGCCTGGCGGACATGCCGGGCCGCGCCGAGGGGGTCGCCCATGTCGTGCAGGCAGTCGAAGGTGGCGGCCAGGTCGTAGCCCGACCCGGAGAACGACGAGGCCGACGCGACCTCGAATCTCACCCGGTCGGCGACCCCCGCATCCGCCGCCCGCTTGCGCGCCAGCTCGACCGACTGGTCATGGTAGTCCGAGCCGGCGAACCTGGAGTTCGGGTAGTGCTGCGCGAGCAGGATCGTCGACGCGCCCAGGCCGCAGCCGATGTCCGCGACGGCGGCGCCGGCCCGCAGCTTGTCCTCGACCCCGTCCAGCGCGGGGATCCACGACGGGACGAGGTTGGCGATGTAGCCGGGCCGGAAGAACTGCTCGCAGCCGACGAAGACGTCCTGGTCGTGCTCGTGCCAGCCGAACCCGGTGCCGGAGCGGAAGGCCTCGGTGATCCGCGGCTCGGCGCGCAGCGCGCCGAGGGCGAGCACGAACGCGCCGGGGGCGTACACGGCGCCGTCCGGGTCGGCCAGCGCGAACGCCTGCTCCTCGGTCATCGAGTACCTGTCAGCCGCCGGGTCGTAGCTGACGTAGCCGCCGGCCGCCTGCCCGCGCAGCCACTCGGCGACGTACCGCTGGTTGGTCCGGGTGCGCCCGGCGAGCTCGTCCGCGGTGGCCGGCCCGGACGCGAGCGCCCGGTACAGGCCGAGCCGGTGCCCGATCACCACGTTGCCCGCCGCGACCGTCGCGCCGAGATCGGCGACGAACCTGCCGACGAACTCGTTCAGCTTGTCCATGTCGATGGCCATGATGTCCCTCCCTGGAGGTGGTGTGCTCACCCCGCCAAGACTGCGCCGCACCATTGCACCGGCGTTGCAACCGCGCTGCAATGAGCAGGGATAGAACTGGCGGAACGGACGGTTTCGCTGCGGGGAGGGGACATGCGGGCCAGATATCCCGATGCAGAGGGATTCGTGGAGCGCGGCGGCGTCAAGGTCGGCTACGAGGTGTTCGGCGCGGGCGAGCCGGCGATCCTGCTGCTCACCTCGTGGGCGATCGTGCACGCCCGGCAGTGGAAGGCCCAGGTGCCGTACCTGGCCCGCCGCTTCCGGGTGGTCACCGTCGAGGGCAGGGGCAACGGCAGGGCCGACCGGCCCGGGACCGCCGAGGCCTACCGGGACCGGGAGTACGTCGACGACGCGGTCGCCGTGCTGGACGCGGCCGGGGTGGACCGGGCGGTGGTCGTCGGCCTGTCCATGGGAGGCAGGCACGCGCTGCAGCTTGCGGCCTGGTACCCGGAACGGGCGGCCGGGGTGGTCGCGATCGCCGCGGCGCTGCCGTCGCCGGCCATGCCGGGCTTCGACGAGCCGAGGGATTCCTACCGCGGCTGGGAGAAGGCCAACCGGCACTACTGGCTGGCCGACTACCGCGGCTGGGTCGAGTTCTTCATGTCGCAGGTGTTCACCGAGCCGCACTCGACCAAGCAGCGGGAGGACGGGGTGTCCTGGGGCCTGGAGACCACCGCCGAGACGCTGCTGCTGACCGTTCCGGCGAGGGCCGAGCTCACCGCCGCCGACGCCGAGGCGACCTGTCGGGAGGTCCGCTGCCCGGTGCTGATCGTGCACGGCGACCAGGACGCGATCGTGCCCTACCAGACCGGCGTGGCGCTGGCCCGCTGGACCGGCGGCCAGATGGTGACGATCCGCGGCGGCGGGCACGCGCCCCCGATGCGGGACCCGGTGCAGGTGAACCTGCTCATCCGAGAATTCGCCGAATCCGTGGACCCGGGCGTTCCGGCACCGCGAACCTGGACCAGGAGCCGGGACCGCCGCAGGCGGGCACTGTACGTCAGCTCCCCGATCGGGCTCGGCCACGTGCGCCGCGACCTCGCCATCGCCGCCGGGTTGCGCGCCCGGCGCCCGGACCTGCAGATCGACTGGCTCGCCCAGCACCCGGTGACCCGCGTGCTTGAGGAGCACGGCGAACGGGTGCACCCGGCCTCGCGCTGGCTGGCCAGCGAGAGCTCGCACATCGAAGCCGAGGCGGGCGAGCATGACCTGCACGCGTTCCAGGCCATCCGCCGCATGGACGAGATCCTGGTGGCGAACTTCATGGTCTTCCACGACCTGGCCTGCGACGAGCCGTACGACCTGTGGATCGTCGACGAGGGCTGGGACATCGACTACTTCCTGCACGAGAACCCGGAGCTGAAGCGGGCGCCGTACGCCTGGCTGACCGACTTCGTCGGCTGGCTGCCGATGCCGGACGGCGGCGCACCGGAGCGGGCGCTGACCGCGGACTACAACGCGGAGATGATCGAGCAGATCGGCCGCTTCCCGCACCTGCGCGACCGGGCCGTGTTCGTCGGCAACCCCGCAGACGTGGTGCCCGATGCCTTCGGCGAGGGGCTGCCGTCGATCCGGGACTGGGTCGGGCAGCACTACCGGTTCTCCGGGTACGTCTCCGGCATCCCGGGTGACCTTGGCGACCGCGGGGCGCTGCGCGCGGAGCTTGGCTACCGGCCGGACGAGAAGGTGTGCGTGGTCACGGCGGGCGGTTCCGGCGTGGGCACCGACCTGCTGCGCAAGGCGGTCGCGGCCTTCCCGGCGGCCAGCAGGCTGATCCCCGGGCTGCGGATGATCGTGGTGGCCGGGCCGCGCATCGACCCGGAGTCGCTCAAGCCCCCGGACGGGCTGGACGTGCGCGGGTACGTGCCCGACCTGTACCGGCACCTGGCCGCCTGCGATCTCGCGGTGGTGCAGGGCGGGCTCACCACCACGATGGAGCTGACCGCGGCCGCTCGGCCGTTCATCTACGTGCCGCTGCGCCACCACTTCGAGCAGAACATCCACGTCCGGCACCGGCTGGCCCGCTACGGCGCCGGCCGCTGCCTGGACTACGCGGACATCGCGCCGGACGCGCTCGCCGCCGCGATGGCCGAGGAGATCGCGCGCCCGGTCGGCTACCTGCCGGTGGAATCCGACGGCGCGGCGCGGGCGGCGGCGATCCTGGCCGAACTCATCTGAGCTCCCGGAGGGCGGATCGCGCGTCCCGCCGCACGTGCGGGAGGCCATGCCCGGCCGCCAGGCGCTCCGCCCGCAGCAGCGCCGCCTCAGCCTGTTCCCGCTTGCCGAGCCGGACGAGGGCCTGCCCGTCGGCTGCCAGCGTCGCCGCCAGCGTCGGCGTCCACGGCACCCGCTCCGCCAGGGCGAGCAGCGGCGCCAGGACCGCACGGGCTCGCTCCGGATCGCCGCGGCGCAGCCATGCCCGCGCCAGGGCGAGATAGGCGTCCTCGCCGAGCAGCCACGCCCCGCCGGGCGGGATGTCGGCCTGCCCGAGCAGCCGGTCCGCGTCGGCGAGCACCGCCGCCGAGCCGGTGGCGGCGGCCAGCGGAGCCGCGCAGCGCAGCAGGTACCCTTCCACGCCCGCCCGCCGCGCGGCGGCCAGGCCGCGCTCGAACAATCCGACCGCCGCGGCCCGGTCGCCGAGCACGGCCAGCGTCGTCCCGAGCATGGCACACGCGCCGGCCTGCCACCAGGCGTGCTCGTGCCGCTCGGCGAGGTCCAGGGCCTGGCGGCCCAGCGTCACCGCCTCGTCGTCGCGGCCGCGGATCCTTGCCAGCCAGCCCAGATGCGCCAGGTACCACGCGGTGAAGTGCGGGTAGCCGCCGCGGCGGTTGACCTCGATGGCGGCTTGCATCGCCGCCACCGCCTTGTCCCAGTCGGCCGTGGCGATGGACAGGTACGCGGTTTCGAATTCCGTCCACTGCAGCCGGAACAGGTCGCCAAGGCGGCGCAGCAGCGGGCCGAGTTCTGCCAGCACCGCGGCGAGGCCCTGCAGGTCACCGACGCTGAGGTAGGCGATCTTCAGGCCGTCAAGGCCGGCCGCGAGCGCTTGCTCGTCCGCGGACGCGCGGGCGGCGGCCACCGCGCGCAGGCCGTGGTCCAGCGCCGCGCCGAGGCGCAGGCGGTTCGCGGCGATGACGGCCAGCCGGGACCGCAGGTCGGCCTCGCTGGCCCGGTCACCGAGTGACCCGGCGATCCGCAGCCCGGTCTCGATCGCGGACGTGTACGAGGTGACCGGGCGGTCTCGGGCGGCGGCGTCACCGCCGGCCCCGGTCTTCCATGGGCGCGAGCGGCCGAGCTCGCTCAGGGCGCGCATCTCCAGGCGGTGGTCACCCGCCGCCCTGGCGCTCGCACCCCCCGCGTTCAGGTCGCTGAGCGCCGCGTCGTAAGCTCCGGCGGCCTCGTGCGCACATCCGCGCAGGATCAGCGCGCGGGCGCGCACCTCCGCGTCACCGGCGCGTTCGGCCGCATCGAGCGCCTGGGTGCTCAGCGCGACCGCGTCGCTCGCCGCGTACCGCCGCAGTGCCTCCTCGGCGGCCAGAGCCCAGGCCCGCGCGGCCCGGGGCCAGTCGCCCGCGGCCGCCGCGTGGCTGGCCAGCGCCTCCGGCTGGCCGGTGAGCAGGTCGGCCGCCCGGCGGTGGTACGCGATCCGTGTCGGCTCGGGCGTGGTGGCGTATATGACCTCGCCGATGAGGTCGTTGGCGAACTCGTAGTCCCGGCCGCTGGCCGTCAGCAGCCTGGCCTGCAGCGCCAGCTCGCACAGCTCCACCGCGGCGGCGGGCGGCAGGTCCAGCAGCTTGCCGAGGACCAGCGGGTCGATCGCCGGGCCGAGCACCGAGGCCGCCCGCAGCAGCGTCTCGGTGGCCGCCCCGGCCCGCCTGACCCGTGCCTGGATCGCGCTGCGCAGCGTCTCGGGCACTCCGCCGTCTCCGGCGGCCAGCGCCCGCAGCACCTCCACCACGAACAGCGTGTGGCCGCGGGTGCGCCGCACGATGGAGTCGGCCAGCGCGCCCTGCCCCGCCTGCTCGGCAAGCTGCCGTACCGCGGACGGGCCGAGCGGCCCCACCTCGATCCTCGACGCGACCGGCGCGAGCACGGCGATGTGCTCCTCGTGCTCGGCCCGCACCGTGATCACGACCAGCAGCCGCGCGCCGGAAAGGTTCCGGCCCAGGTAGTGCACGAACTCCACCGTCGACTGTCCCGCGTACTGCAGGTCGTCCACGACGACCAGCACGGGGTTTCCTGCGGCCAGGCCGGACAGCAACGCGGTCACCGCCTGGAACGACCGCCGCCGTTCCATGTCCGGGCTGCCGCGCCACGGCGGCGGCGGGCCGAGCAGCGCCGCGGCCTCGGGCAGCAGTGCCGCGGCGGCGGGGCCGTGCTCGCCGAGCAGGTCCCGCAGCCCGGTAGCGGGCATCCGGGCCGCCACCGGGGCGACCGCCTCGACGACCGGCTGCAGGAACAACGATCGCTCGGCCTCGTAGCAGCGCGCGCGCAGCACGGTCGCGCCGTCCCGCTCGGCCCCCGCGGCCAGGTCATCCGCGAGCGCCGTCTTGCCGATCCCGGCCTCGCCGACGATCATCACCAGGCCCGGCCTGCCTGCCGCGGCCCGGCCCCAGGCTTCACGCAGCGCCGCGCTCTCCTGGTCCCGGCCGGCGAGGCCGGGCCCGGCAGGGTGCTGGGCGACACGGCGGCCGTCTCGCGGTTCGCCGCGCTGCTCGCGCAGGATCGCCAGGTGCAGGTCGCGTGTCTGCGGCGCCGGGTCGGCGCCCAGCTCCTCGCCCAGCCGCCCGCGCAGCGCCGCGTAGGCCGCCAGCGCCCTCGCGGGCTCGCCGGCCGCCGCCGACGCCGACATGTACCAGCGGTGCGCGGCCTCGTCGAGCGGGTCGGCCTCGACCGCCGCCCCGGCGTGCCGCGCGGCCGAGCGCGGGTCGCCGGCCCCCAGCGCAGCCTCCGCCGCGGCCAGGCGAGCCCTGCGCAGCAGGTGACACAGTTCGGCGCGGGCGGGCTCCGCCCAGACCGCATCAGGCTCGTCGGCGAGCGCCACCTCCCCGCCCAGCAGCTCGATGGCCCGCTCGGCCGCGGCCAGCGCGATCGCGGCGGCCGTCGGCAGCTTGCGTTCCGCCTGGTCGCAGTACCGCGCGGCGGCATCGAGGTCGACGCAGACCTCGGGTTCGCCGCCGAGCCGGTAGCCGTCCCTGCCGCCGAGGATGGCCCCCGGGCCGAGCGCCGCGCGGAGCCTGCTGACCAGCGTCGCGACGTTCTGGGCCGCGGCGGCCGGCGGCGAGTCCGCCCAGAGCACGTCGACGATCCGGTCCACCGGGACCAGCCTCGTCCGCTCCACGGCGAGCAGCTTCAGCAGCGTCCGGGCCTTGCGGCTGCCGACCTCGCCCCCGGTGAGCTCGGCGCCGTCGCGGACGAGGCCGAACGCGCCGGCGAGGCGGAGCTCGACACGCGCCCGGCCCGTCGGTTCCGCGGGACCATCCCTCCCCACAGGCACTTCCTACGCTGATCACCGGCATCCCGCAAGATCGCTGCCGCGGTCAGCGCGGCGCCGCGGCACGGGGATGACCGCGGATAACGTGCTGGCGTCCGGATCGATCACCGGGGACCATGGATGGCATGCATGTCGAGGCCATCAACATCGGCCCGAGCGACGCGCTCCGCCCCGTCGGCTCGGTCCGCGCGGTCGCCGGCCGGGGACTGGAGGGCGACCGTCACGCCGAGGCCGGGCCCGGCGCGGCGCTGACGCTGATCGACGCCGAGGTCCTGGAGGAGGTCGGCCTTACCGGGGCGCAGTCCCGCCGCCAGGTCGTGGTGCGCGGGGTCCGGGTCAACGACCTGGTCGGCAGGCGGTTCCGCATCGGCGAGGTGGAGTGCCGCGGCGTCGAGCTGTGCGAGCCCTGCCTGCACCTGCAGCGGCTCACCCGTCCCGGGATCATCAAAGACCTCGTCCACCGCGGCGGCATCAGGGCGGACATCCTGACCGGCGGCACGATCCACGTCGGCGACCGGGTGCTCGTGGACCTTCCCGCCGGGCACCCGCGCTGAGCGCGCGTCCCCGTCCAGCGCGCGGCCGCCCCGCCGGCGCGCCACGGCGGGCGGCGGGGCGGACGTACCGCGTCAGTGGCCCGGGGAGACCGGGATGACGACGTTGGTGAAGCTGTTGGTTCCCAGCCCGGACGCCGTCACCGCCGCGCTGAGCCAGATCCCGTAGAAGTTGTCGAAGATGTGGTTGCGGGCGATGGTGAGGGTGACCCGGGTGCCGCCGGAGTACACCAGGACCCCGGTGGGGTCGGGGTCCGTCGGCGACGCGGGGGAGTCCAGCGTGTCGCCGTCCAGGTTGTTCCTGCCGATGAGGTTGCCGATCACGTTGTTGCCGCTGAGGTCCTCGAACTGCCCCGGCCCGATCAGGTGGGCGTGCATGGTCACGCCGGACAGGCCGTTGCCCGCGATGTAGTTGCCCTCGACCAGGTTGTCGTACGAGGCGGTGCCCGCCGACGCGTTCGCGAACAGGACCCCGGCGCCCTCGCCCGCCACGCCGTTGTCGGTCACCACGTTGCCCGCGATCACGTTGCGGTAGACGCCGGCCACCGACGGCCGCGGCCGGCCGGTGGCGCTGAGCGCATTCGGGTTGTGCCCGGGCACGGTGATGCCGCAGTCGGTGGAGTTGCCGGTGACCACGTTCCCGGAAACGAGGTTGTCGTGGGTGGGCCCGGTGTCGTCGCTGAGCAGCACCCCGCCGGAGTTGGCCGCGATGAGGCTGTCCCTGATCGAGGAGTCCGCGACGCCGGTGAAGTGCACGCCCTCGCCGCAGTCACCGGGGATCTCGCCGGCCGGCTGGCACTCGAAGTAGCTGGATCGCGGCGTGGGGAAGCCGAAGCCGAGGTCGTTGCGCACCACCTGGCTGCTGCTGATCGAGACATCGCTGATGTCGCGGCCGAGCCCGGCGGCCAGGATGCCCTCGCCCTGGGCGTGGGTGACCGTGAAGCCGCTGAAGCGCACGTGCGAGCCGACGATCACCACCGCGGCGAAGATCGTCTGCGTGCCGAACGGCGGCGGCAGCGTGACCTGGAACGCCGGGGTGACGCCGGCCTCGTCGATGGTCGCCCGCAGCCCGGTCAGCGTGACCGGCCTGGACAGCACCACCTGCTCGTGATAGGTGCCCGGGCAGACCACCACGGTGCCCCACGGGGCGGCGGCGTCGACGGCCTGCTGGATCTTCTTGAAGGCGGCCGTGCCGCAGGACCGGTCGGCGCCGTGCCGATGGGCGTGCGGCGAGACGAAGACCGCCCCCTGGTAGCCGCCGTCACCCGCGCTGCCGGCCGACGCCGCCCCGGCGGTCGCGACGACCGCGGCGGCGGCGAGCAGCGGCGCGAGCAGGCAGCCCGCGGCCATGCGAAGACGCGCGCTCGTCATTTCCCCCCCAAACCTCGCGCCTGCGCCGCCAGATGGGTTTCCGCAGGAACACGCAGGCGACTCAGGACGATCACATTACTCACCGGCGAAGCCGGCCACAAGGTCACGGGGCGGCTGAAACCGGAACAGGACAGGTCAAGGTGACACGGAAGACGACAGCCGGGACCGCGCCGCCTCCCGCCCACCCGCCGTGACGATCAGTCCGAAAAACGTGACACGCCGTATCGGCAACCTGGCCGTCGCGGCGTGGGCGCTCTGGCAGGATGGAACCCGATGAAGGTGCCGTCCGTGAGGATCCCGCTGCCGTTCCCGGGCAGGGCCGCCGAGCCGCCCGGCATCGTCGCCGTGGCGCGCGTCGACCGCAGGACGAAGAGCATCAGCAAGCGGCTCAACCCGGGCGAGATCGCGATCATCGATCATGCCGACGTGGACCGGGTCAGCGCGGAGGAACTGATCAGGCGGAAGGTCGCGGCGGTGGTCAACGCGTCGGTGAGCATCACCGGCAGGTACCCGAACCTGGGCCCGCAGCTGCTGCTGGACGCCGGCATCCCGGTGGTGGACGGGGTCGGGACGGACGTGCTGGTCAAGGTCGCCGACGGCGCGGTCGTCCGTCTCGATCACGAGACCCTGTATCTGGGCGAGCACGTGATCGCGAAGGGCACGCCGCTCACCCGGGAGCTGGTGCAGGCGGCGATGGCCGAGGCCAGGTCCATGGTGGCCGTGCAGATCGAGTCGTTCGCCGCGAACACGCTGGAGTTCCTGCGCCGGGAGCACTCGCTGCTCACCGACGGGATTCCCGCGCCCGAGATGGTCACCGACATGCAGGGGCGGCACGTCCTGGTCGTGGTGCGCGGCTACCACTACCGGGAGGACCTGGCCGCGCTGCGGCCCTACATCCGCGAGTACAAGCCGGTGATGATCGGGGTGGACGGCGGGGCGGACGCGCTGATGGAGGCCGGCTACGTCCCCGACGCCATCTTCGGCGACATGGACTCGGTGTCGGACGAGGCGCTGTGCAGTGGCGCCGAGCTGGTCGTGCACGCCTATCCCGACGGCCGTGCCCCGGGGATGGCCCGGCTGCGCGAGCTGGGCCTGGACGCCGTCAGCTGCCCGGCGCCGGGCACCAGCGAGGACGTGGCGCTGCTGGTGGCCGACGCCAAGGGCGCGAGCCTGATCGCGGTGGTGGGCACCCATCACACGCTGGAGGAGTTCCTGGACAAGGGCCGGCCGGGGATGTCGAGCACGTTCATCACGCACCTGCGGGTGGCCGGGAAGCTGGTCAACGCGCGGGGGGTGCACCAGCTGTACCAGAGCCGGATCTCCGGCTGGTCGCTGCTCGGGCTGGTGCTCGCCGCGGCGGTGACGGTGCTGGTCGCGGTGGTATTCTCGCCCGCCGGGCCCATCCTGGCCAGGTACTTCGACGCGACCTGGCATTCGTTTACCTACTGGCTGACCGGAAAACTCTAGTGATCGACTTCCGTTACCACCTGGTGTCCATCGTGGCGGTGTTCCTCGCTCTGGCCATCGGCATCGTGCTCGGCTCCACCGAGCTGCAGGGGCCGGCCTACAACCTGCTCAACAACACCACCGCCAAGCTGCAGGACGAGCTGAACGCGGTGAGCGGCCAGCGCAACACCGCGCAGGCCCAGGCCAGCGTGGACGAGGCGTACGCCGCGGCCGTCGAGCCGGTGGTGCTGCGCGGCCTGCTGTCCGGCAGGCGGCTGCTCATCGTCACCGAGCCGGGCGCCCAGGCGTCCGTGGTCAGCGGCATCACCAGCGCCGCGCGCGACGCGGGCGCCGAGGTCACCGGGCAGATCGCGCTGCAGCCGAAGTTCTTCGACACCAGCGACACCACCCAGGACGCGCTGAACCAGACCACGCTGGCCGTGGCGCAGCAGGCCGGCATCGCGGTGGACAACAGCGAGCCCTACCAGCAGCAGGCCGCGCAGGTCCTGGCCACCGAGACCCTCACCAAATCGGCGGCTCCGCCCCCGGGCCAGCAGTCCGGCACCGCCCAGGCGGCCGCGCAGACGATGCTCGCGGCCTACGCCCAGTCCGGCTTCCTGACCACCAGCGGCCAGCCCGCCACGCCCGCGACGCTCGCCGTCGTCGTCACCCCGCAGGCGGCGCCCGCCGACGGCAGCACCGACCCGGTCAGCCAGATGCTCGTGCCGCTGGCCGAGGAGCTGGCCGCCAGCAGCGCGGCCACCGCGGTCGCGGGCTCGTCGGCGGGCTCGGGCCCGGGCAGCCCGCTTGCGGTGCTGCGCGGGAGCAACGTGGCCAGCCAGGTGTCCACGGTCGACGACGCCGACCTGGTCTCGGGGCAGACCGTCGTCATCCAGGCGCTGGCCGCCCAGCTGGATGGCGGCAAGCCAGGCAGCTACGGGATGGCGGCCAACGGAGCCAGCGCCGTCGCGCCGAGCCCGGCGCCCACGCCGAGCCCGTCCGCGTCGCCGACGCCGGGGCCCGCCACCACCAAGAAGAAGGCGGGAAAATGAGCCGCAGCGCGGCGGGGAGGCGGGCGGCGGCGGCGCTGCTCGGCGGGATGGCCGCCTCCGGCGCGGCCCGGCTCGCCTACGCGGCCATGACCGGGCACCCGCCCGGCGGTGCCAAGGCGTGGTCGCGCGGCAACCACCGCGGCGAGCCGGTCACGCTGCTTGAGGGGCCCGCCGTTACGGCGGGCGCGATCGCCGGGGTGCTGGCGCAGGCCGTCCTGGACGCCGGCGGCGGGCCCGGCCGGCGGCGGGCCGCCGCCATGGTCGTCGCCGGCGCGGGGGCGGCGGCGTTCGGCGCCTATGACGACCTCGCCGGCTCGGCGGACCGGCGCGGGTTCCGCGGCCATCTCGGCGCGCTGCGGCACGGCGAGGTGACCACGGGCGCGGTGAAGCTCGGCGGCATCGGCGCCGCCGGGATCGTCAGCGCCGCGCTGGCCGGCGGCGGCCCCGCGGACGTCCTGCTCAACGCCGGGCTCGTCGCCGCCAGCGCGAACATGCTCAACCTGTTCGACCTGCGGCCCGGCCGGGCCATCAAGGTCGCGCTCGCCTGCGGCGCACCCGGGGTGCCCGGGGTGCCCGGCACCGTCGCGCCGCTGGGGGCGGCCGCGGCACTGCTGCCGGAGGATCTGGGCGAGCGGGCGATGCTCGGCGACGCCGGCGCGAACGCGCTCGGCGCCATGCTCGGCGCGGCGGCGGGCGGCCTGCCGCGGCCGGCCAGGATCGCGCTGCTGGCCGGGCTGGCCGCGCTGACCGCCGCCAGCGAGAAGGTCAGCTTCACCACGGTGATCGAGCGCACCCCGGCGCTGCGCCGGCTTGACATGCTGGGCAGGCGCCCCCCGGCTCCCGCGGCCGGGGTCCCGGCCCGGCGCCGGCGGGCCAACGATCAGACGGCTCAGCGTCGCGGGTGACCGCGCCGGTAACTCCAGGGGGGTATGGGGGGACTGGCAGTCCCCCCATGAGCAGGGAAGGCCTGGGGACCGCCCCGCCGAGGCACCACAGCATCGGGCGCGCCGCGGTGCTGATCGGCGCCATCACCATGGCGGCGCGGGTGATCGGGTTCGGCAGGCAGGTCGTCTTCGCGCACACCGTCCGGGCACAGTGCCTGGGCACCGCGTACACCACCGCCAACATGGTGCCGAACATCATCTACGACGTCGTCCTGGGCGGCGCGCTGACCGCGGTCGTGGTGCCGGTGCTCGCCGGGCCCGTCAGGGACGCGGCCGGCCGGGAGCAGGTCCGGCAGACGTCGGCCGCGCTGCTGAGCTGGGCGGTGCTGCTGCTCGTGCCGGTCAGCGCCGCCGTGGCGCTGGCGGCGCGGCCGCTGGTGTCGCTGCTGCTCGACGGGTCGCCCGGCTGCCCGCGGGCGAGCATGGTCGCGATGGCGGCGCGGATGCTGATCGTGTTCGCCCCGCAGATCCTGCTGTACGGCCTCGCCGTGGTGCTGTACGGGATCCTGCAGGCGCACCGCAGGTTCGCCGCGCCGGCCATGGCCCCGGTGCTGTCCAGCCTGGTGGTGATCGGGACGTACTTCTGGTTCGGCGTGATCGGCAGCGGATACCAGGACATGGCCAGGCCGGTGCCCGCCGCCGCGTGGATCATCCTGGCCGGCGGGACGACCGCCGGCGTCGCGGCGCTGGTGGCGACCCCGCTCGTCCCGTTCACCCGGCTGCGGCTGCGGCTGCGGCCCGCGCTCGGCTTCCCGGCCGGAGTGGGCGCGCGGGTGCGGTCGCTGGCGGTCGCGGGCATCGCCACGCTGGTCGCGCAGGACGCCTCGGTGGCGGTCGTGATCATGCTGGCCAACTCGCGCGGCGGCCGCGGGGCGCTGGTGCTGTACAGCTTCGCCTGGGCGGTGTTCTTCGTGCCGTACGCCGTGCTGGCCGTGCCGATCGCGACCAGCGCGTTCCCCGAACTGTCCGTTCGTTCCGGCTCGTTCGGCGCCACCTGCGCCACCTCGACCCGCGCGGTGATGGTGGCGTCCTGGCTCGGCGCCGCCGCGATGGCCGGCACGTGCGTCCCGCTGGCCCGGGTGTTCCAGTCCCATGCCGCCGAGGCGGCGGACGCCAGGCAGCTTGCGGTCGCGCTGGTGGCGTTCGCACCGGGGCTGGTCGGGTACGGCCTGGCCGCGAACCTGTCCAGGGTGCTCTACGCGTGCGGCCGCAGCCGGACCTCGGCCGCGGCGGTCTGCGGCGGCTGGCTGCTCGTGATAGGCGTGGACGCGTCCGTCGTGCCGTTCGCGCCGCGGTCCGCGGTCGTCCCGCTGCTGGGCGCGGGCACCGCCATCGGGCTCACCGCCTCAGGCGTCACGCTGCTGGTCCTGGTCCGCCGGGTCTGCGGGCCGCAGGCGCTGCGCGGGTCCGCCCGCGCCTGCCTGGCCGGGCTGGCCGGCGCGCTGGCCGCCGCCGCCGCCGGGCTGGGCGTGGCGGCCGCCGTCCCGGCGTTCGGCTTCCTGCCGAACGTGGCAGGCACGCTGGTGGCGGGCGCCGCCGTGCTCGCGGTCTTCACCGGCGTCGTCGCGCTGGCCGACGGGGGAGACCTGCGCGCCGCGCTGCGCCGGGCGGTCCGCCCGTGAAGGTGGCGTTCGTGCTCGGGACCAGCGCCGGCGGCACCGCGCGGCACGCGAAGATGCTCGCCGACGGGTGCGCGGCGCGGGGAGTGCAGGCGGCGGTGTTCGGGCCCGCCCAGACCGAACGCGAGGTCGGCTTCTCGGGTCCGCACGTCACCTTCGCCCCGGCCGAGATCGCGGACCGGCCGCGCGTGCTCGGCGACCTGCGGACGATCGCGCGGCTGCGCCGCCTGGTGGCGGCCTGGCGGCCCGATGTCGTGCACGCGCACGGCCTGCGGGCCGGCGCGCTCGCCGCGATCGCGACGTCGTTCGTCCGGCCCGCCGGCCACGCTCCCAGGCCCGCGCTGGTCGTGACCGTGCACAACGCCCCGGCGGCCGGCGGCCTGACCGGCGCGATCTACCGCGTGCTCGAGCTGACCGTGGCGCGCGGCGCCGCGTCGGTGCTGTGCGCCTCGCAGGACCTGGAGGATCGCATGCGGGCGGCTGGCGCGCGCCGTGTCGGCCACGCGGTCGTCCCTGCGCCCGCCGCCGGCGTCCCCGCGCCCGCCGGCGTCCGCGCGCAGGCGTCCCGGGCATCCCGGCGGCCCGTCGTGCTCGCGGCCGGCAGGCTCGCGCCGCAGAAGGGATTCGGCACCCTGCTCGAGGCCGCGGCCCGGTGGCGGGACATCCGGCCCGAGCCGGTGCTGCGGATCGCCGGCGCGGGCCCGCTGGAGGCGGAACTGCGGCGCAAGGCGGCCGCGCTCGGCCTCGCGGTCGAGTTCGCCGGCCACCGCCCGGACGTGCCGGCGCTGCTGGCCGCGGCGGATGTGTTCGTGCTGCCGAGCGTGTGGGAGGGCCAGCCGCTGGTGCTGCAGGAGGCGCTGCGCGCCGGCGCCGCGATCGTCGCCACCCGGGTCGGCGGCGTCGCCGCGCTGACCGGCGAGCGCGCCGCGCTGCTGGTCCCCCCCGGTGACCCGGAGCGGCTGGCCGCCGCGGTGCGCTCGGTGCTCACCGATCCGGCGCTCGCCGCCAGGCTGCGCGAGGCGGCCGCCGGCCGCGCGCGGTCGCTTCCCGGCGAGGACGACGCCGTGGCCGCCGCCCTGGCCGAATACGCCGCCTGCCGCCGCTGCGCGGCGGGCTGACCTCGTCCCGGGAAGCTACCTGGCCATCTCGCAGGCGGTGTCCGGCGACCCGGTCGGCGGGGTCGCCCGCAAGCCGGGCTGGCCGCGGTCAGCGGCCTGGTGCCGTCAGCTCCAGGTAGAGCAGTGCGACCTCGCGGGCCAGCGCGGGCCAGGCGTACCGCTCCGCGGTGAGCCCGGCGGCGGCCGACAGCCGCGCCGCGGTGCCGGGCTCGGCGAGCACCCGGGTGATCGCGGCGGCCAGCGCGGCCGGGTCGCCCGGCGGCACCAGCAGGCCGTTCACGTCGTGGTCCACCAGGGCGGGTATCCCGCCCACCCGGCTGGCGATCACCGGCAGGCCCGCGGCCATGCCCTCCACCAGCACCGACGGCAGCTCCTCGTACCGGGTGGCCAGCACGAGCACGTCCAGGTGCTGCAGCACCGCCGGGATCTTCAGGTGCGGCAGGAACCCGGTGAAGTGGACCCGTCCCGCCAGCGACGCGGACCGCAGGACCCGCCGCTCGGCCGCCTGCCGACCGGGGCCGTCGCCCACGACGACCAGGCACGCCGGCACGCCGACCCGGCCGAACGCCTCGATCAGCGTGCCGACGTCCTTCTGCGGCGCGATCCTGCCGACGTAGCCGACCCGCGGCCGGGGCAGGCGGGGGAACGGGTCGTGCGTGACGGCGGCGAACAGCGCCGGGTCGTGTCCGGGCGGGATGACGCGGATCCTGCCGTCCGGCACGCCGTGGCGCAGCAGACGGTCCGCGGCCGGGCGGGTGAGCGCGATCACCGCATCCGCGCGGCGCACCGCCCGGCCCTCCGCGAGCCCGCCCGCCAGCCGCAGCACCGCGGCCCGGGCCGACGTCACCCGCAGCGTGTGCCGGACGCTGGTGTGCACGGTGACCACCAGCGGGCAGCGGTGCCGCAGTGCGGCCAGCTCCGCCAGCGGCAGCACCGCGATGTCCTCGCCGCAGTGGGCGTGCACCAGGCTGACCCGGCCGCGGCCGCCGAGGGCCAGCGGCGCCGCCGCGGCCGCCCAGGCCTGGCGGGCCGCCGGCACGGGCACGCCGGTCCGCACCACCCGCCCGTGCTGGCCGAACCCGGTCCGGCCGGCGGGGCCGTCCAGCCGGGAGGTGAGCACGACCTGGCGGACGCCCATCCGGTCCAGGCACCGGCTCAGCTCGGCGGTGTGGTTCTGCATCCCGCCGATCGCGTCGTAGCGGGCCGCGCCGGGGGTCAGCTCGGCGGGCTCGAAGACCGAGCACAGCCGCAGCACCCGCAGCGCGTCCAGGCCGGCCAGGGCCGTGTCGCGGTCGCGTGGCTCGGCCGCCTCGGTCGCGCTGCCGCCAGCGTCGGTCATGCCTGCCCCTCTCCCCGTCTCCCCGCTCAGCCGTCCTGCGCCGGGCCGCGGCGCAGCAGCCTGCCCAGCGGCTCGCCGGACGGCGATCCGTCACCGCCCAGCAGCGGCCGCCCGCGCAGCCACGCCTGGCGGACCCGCCCGGCCAGCGTCCGCCCGGCGTACGGCGTCACCGGGTGCCGGTGCAGCAGCCGGGCGGGGTCCACCAGGTAGCTGTCGTCGGGGTCGAACGCCACCAGGTCGGCGTCGCATCCCACCGCCAGCCGGCCCTTCGCGGGCAGGCCCGCCAGCGCCGCCGGGGCCGCCGCCATCCACCGCGCCACGTCGGCCAGGGTCCGCCCGCGGCGCCGGGCCACCGTCCACACCGCGGACAGGCCGAGCTGCAGCGACGCGATGCCGCCCCACGCCGCCCCGAAGTCCCCCGAGCCGAACGACTTGAGTTCCGGCGGGCACGGCGAGTGGTCGGACACCACGCAGTCGATGGCCCCGGCCTCGAGGCCGCGCCACAGCGCCTCGCGGTTGGCCGCGTCCCTGATCGGCGGGCAGGACTTGAACTCGGTCGCCCCGTCGGGAACCTCTTCCGCGGCGAAGAACAGGTAGTGCGGGCAGGTCTCCGCGGACAGCCGGATGCCCGCCGCCTTGGCGGCGGCGATCATCGCCACGCACTCGGCGGCGGACAGGTGCACGATGTGCGCCCGCCCGCCGGTGGCGGCCGCGGCGCCGATCACCGTCTCGATGGCACGCCGTTCCGCGGCGGGCGGCCGGGAGGCCACGAACGAGCCGAAGCCGCGGCCGGCCGCCGGCGTGACCTCCGCCCGGTCCTCGGCGTGCACGATCAGCAGCGCGCCCGCGGCGGCCAGCGATGCCAGCACCGACCGCAGCCGGGCCGCGTCCAGCGGCGGGAACTCGGGCACGCCGGAGTCGATGAGGAAGCACTTGAACCCGACGACCCCGTCGTGGTGCAGCGGCAGCAGCGAGCCCTCGTTCCCCGGCACCGCGCCGCCCCAGAACGCGACGTCTACCCAGCACTTCCCGGCCGCCGCCGCGCGTTTCTCCGCCAGCGCCGCCGCCGACGTGGTGGGCGGGACCGAGTTGAGCGGCATGTCGCAGATCGTGGTCACGCCGCCGGCGGCGGCGGCGCGGGTGGCGGTCGCGAACCCCTCCCATTCGGTCCTGCCCGGCTCGTTGACGTGCACGTGGGTATCGACGAGGCCGGGCAGCAGCGCGAGATCGCCGAGGTCGGCGTCCTGGCGGGCTTCCAGGCGCTCGCCGTAGCCGCCGATGGCCGCGATCGCCTGGCCGCTGACCGCCACCGCCGCCGGCCGGGTCCCGTCCGGCAGCACCGAGCGCCGCGACCGGACCACCAGGTCGTAGCTCATGAGCCGCATCTCCGGCGCCCGCATGTGCGCACAGCCGCCAGTGTCTCACCTCCCCGCCGTTTCGGCCGCGGGTCCGCCGAAGCCGCCAGGCGCGGCGTTCACGCCTGGCCGGAGGCGGGGATCTCGGCGGGGTCCGGCTTGTCTCCCGGCGGCCGGCCCGGGCGCGGGCGGGATGGCGGGATGGGCAGGTCGCCGTGCCGGCGGGGTCCGGACCACAGGGCGGGCACGGCATGGACCGCGTACGCCAGCGCGTAGGCGGCCTGCTCGTAGTTGACCCGCCAGCCGACGAAGTCCGGCCATGCCTCGGCGGGCTCCCGCTCGATCGGGAACCCCACCTTGCGCATCCGGGCGATGGCGTCGAGGAACTCCTCGTAGGTCAGGCTGATCCCGGCTTCCGGGTCGGGCTCGCCGGGCACCGGGATGCCCATCGCCCGCGCCACCCGCTGGAAGCAGGAAAACCCGCCGCGCAGGCATTGCCGGGTCGGCACCTCCGGCGCCTCCTTGGGCGACACCGCCAGGTAGAGCGCGGCGGAATCGAGCACGGCCAGCAGCGCGGTCACCCACGACGACAGCGGCTGCGGTGACCGGAACCGCACCAGCGGCAGGTAGGTGGTGTGGCTCTCGGCGACGTCGGCGGCCCAGCGCTCCCACTGGGCATACAGGTCCGGCATGGTGTCGAGGGTTGACACGCCGGTGCCCAGCGCGTAGTGGGTGCGGGCCAGCAGTTCCGGGCCCCAGGACGGCACCCCGGCCCGCGCGTTCAGCAGCGCCACCTCGGTCTCCCTGCGGTTGAACGCCGCGTACAGGGTCGGCAGGTACGCGATCTGCAGCGTGATCACCACGAGCCCGGTCACCGCGGCGAGGAACACGAACACGGCCGGCCCGGCGCCGTTCGGCGTGGAGAATCCCAGCGTGAACATCGCCGACCCGGCGTCGGTGAAGGCAGAGCCGAGGCCGCGGGCGGCGAAGGGCCAGAACAGCAGCGTGTACCCGACGAATACGATCCCCAGCCAGGCGGCGAGCTGGCCGAGCAGGATCGCCGCGGCCTGGGTTGCCAGCAGCCGGTCCCGGCCGCGGTAGTCGGCGCAGGCCTTGCCCGCGAGCACGTAGGCGCCGACGACGGACCGGTCCACCCACCGGGTCACCCAGCCGCTGACCGAACGCGGCACGATGAGCGTCCCCACCAGGCTGCGGCACGTGCCGAGTACGAGCAGGCCGCCGAGGACCGCGGCCGCCGCGCGGCCGGCGAGCGGCATCACCATAGGCCTACTCTGTCATGTCCCCGCCGCGCCACCGGGGGGGACGCCCACCCGGGCCCTCCCGGCGATGTGCTCGGGGCGCACCGGCACCCGGGTCAGGTCGAGGCCGGTGGCGGCCCGGATCGCCGCGACGACGGCGGGCGTCGACGATATCGTCGGCGGCTCGCCGACCCCGCGCAGGCCGTAGGGTGCGTGCGGGTCGGCCAGCTCGAGCACGTCCAGCGCCACCGGCGGCATGTCCAGGATGGTGGGGATCAGGTAGTCGGTGAACGACGGGTTGCGCACCTTGCCGCCGGCCACCTGGATCTCCTCCATGACGGCGAGGCCGAGCCCCTGGGCGATCCCGCCGTGGATCTGCCCCTCGACCGCCTGCGGGTTCATCGCCTTGCCCACGTCCTGCGCGGTGGCGATCTCCACCACCTTCACCAGGCCGAGCTCGGTATCCACGTCCACCACGGCGCGGTGGGCGGCGAACGCGTACTGAACGTGCGCGCGGCCCTGGCCGGTGTCCGGGTCCAGCGGGTGCGTGTCCCGGTGCCGCCAGGTCACCGTCTCCTCGATGGGCTCGCGGAGCAGGCCGCCGCGGCGGTCGAGCCGCTCGCGCACCTTGCGGCACGCGGCCCGCACCGCGCCGCCGGTCATGTAGGTCTGCCGGGACGCCGACGAGGAACCGGCGCTGCCGATCGAGGTGTCCGCGGGCAGGATCACCACCCGCCGGACGCCCAGTTCGGTCCGCGCTATCTGCTCCAGCACCGTGACCAGTCCCTGGCCGACCTCCGCGGCGGCGGTGTGCACCTCCGCGACCGGCTCGCCGCCGGCCAGCTCGAGGCGGACCCTGGCGGTCGAGTAGTCGTCGAAGCCCTCGGAGTAGCAGACGTTCTTGATCCCGACCGCATACCCGACACCGCGCACGACCCCCTCGCCGTGCGTGACGTTGGACACGCCTCCCGGCAGCGCCCGCAGGTCGGGGCCGCCCGGCGCGGCGCGCGGGACGGCTCCCGGTGCCGGCAGCGGCCGGGCCCGCACCAGGCGCAGGATGTCCGCGACCGGCGCGGCCGAGTCCACGACCTGACCCGTCGGCATCACCGAGCCTTCCCGCATCGCGTTGTTGATGCGGAACTCCACCGGATCCATGTGCAGCGCGGCGGCGAGCTTGTCCATCTGCGCCTCGTAGGCGAAGCAGGCCTGCACCGCCCCGAACCCGCGCATCGCGCCGCACGGCGGGTTGTTCGTGTAGACGGCATAGCAGTCCATCGCGACGTTCGGCACGTCGTAGGGGCCGATGCCGAGCGTCGCCGCGTTGGCGGCGACCGCGGGCGAGCTGGACGCGTACGCGCCGCCGTCGAGCACGGTCTCCGCCTTGACGTAGACCAGCCTGCCGCCGGCCGTGCTGCCGTGCTCATAGCGCAGCCAGGCCGGATGCCGGTGCACGTGGCCGTAGAACGACTCCTGCCGCGAGTACACCATCTTGACCGGCCTGCCGGTGCGCAGCGCGAGCATGCAGGCGTGGATCTGCATGGACAGGTCTTCCCTGGCGCCGAAGGCCCCGCCGACCCCGGCCAGCGTGATCCGCACCAGGTCCTCGGGCAGGCCGAGGCTCGCGGCCACCTGGCCGCGGTCCACGTGCAGCCACTGGGTGGCCACGAACAGGTCCACGCCGCCGTCCTCGGCGGGCACCGCGAGGCCGGATTCCGGGCCGAGGAACGCCTGATCCTGCATGCCGACCTGGTACTCGCCGCGCACCACGACGTCCGCGCGCGCGGCCGGGTCGCCCTTGCGGATCCGGACGTGCCGGACGAGGTTGCCGCCCTCGTGCAGCGCCGGCGCGTCCGGTGCCAGCGCCGCGCGCGCGTCGGTCAGCGGGGGGAGCACCTGGTAGCCGACGGCGATCGCCGCGGCCGCCCGCCGGGCCACCTCCGGGTGATCCGCCGCCACCAGCGCGACGGGCTCGCCGCAGTACCTGACCTGGTCGGCGGCGAGGACCGGCTGGTCGGCGCGCTCCAGCCCGTACGTCTTGCGGCCCGGCACGTCGTCGTGGGTCAGCACGGCCGCCACCCCGCTCATCGCCAGCGCCCCGCTGACGTCAACGGACGTGATCCTGGCCCGGGGATGCGGGCTGCGCACGGTGGCGCCCCACAGCATGCCGTCCAGCCACAGGTCGGAGGAGTAGGCGAACTCCCCGGTCACCTTCTGCCGCCCGTCCGGGCGCGCCGCACTGTCGCCGACCAGCCCGGCCAGCCCGGCCAGGCCGGCCAGGCCGGCCAGGCCGGTCCGCCCGGCGACGTCCGTGCTGCCGGCGATCCCCGTCCTGGTCATCGGCTTGCCACCAGCCGTGTCCGCGCGGCCTTGACGTCGCGGGCGGCCGCCGTCACGTCCGCGGTGCGCAGTTCGCCGCGCTCCACCACCGGCCTGCCGCCGACCATGAGCAGCTCGAGCGGCGCGGGCGCCCCGAGCACGAGCGCGGCCACCGGGTCGCCCCCGGCCCGCAGCCCGTCCGGCCCGTGCGCGACCGCATCGTGGGCCAGCGTGTCGACCCGCCACAGCGCGATGTCGGCCAGCATGCCGCGCCGCAGCGCGCCGATCTCGTCCGCCCGGCCGAGACAGCGCGCGCCGCCGCGGGTGCCGAGCCACAGGGCCTGCCTCGCGGTCAGCGCGGAGGGCCCGCGCTCGTCGGAGACCCTGGCGGCAAGCAGTGCCTGGCGCAGCTCGCCGGCCAGCGTCGTCGCCTCGCTCGACGCGGGCCCGTCCACGCCGAGGCCGACGGGGGCGCCGGCCCGCAGCAGCCTGGCCACCGGCGCGATGCCCGAGCCCAGCCGCGCGTTGGAGGTCGGGCAGTGCGCCACCGAGGTGCCGGTGACGGCGAGGCGCCTGGTCGCGGCATCGTCGAGGTGCACGCAATGCGCGAGCCACACGTCCTCGCCGAGCCAGCCCAGCTCGTCGGCGTACTCGGCCGGGGTGCGGCCGAGCGTCCGCCGGCAGTACTCGTCCTCCTCGCGGGTCTCCGCCAGGTGGGTGTGCATCCTGATGCCGAGCGCGCGGGCAAGCTGCGCGGTCTCACGCATCAGCCTGGCGCTTGCGGTGAACGGGGAGCACGGGCCCGCGGCGACCCGCACCATGGCGCCGGGGGAGGGATCGTGGAATCTCCGCACCGCGTCGGCCGTCGCGGCGAGCACGGCGTCGGTGTCCTCGACGATCTCGTCCGGCGGCAGCCCTCCCGCGGACCGGCCGAGATCCATCGAGCCGCGGCAGGGATGGAAGCGTACCCCGACGCCGGCCGCCGCCGCGATCTCCGCCTCGAGCGCGTCGCCGTCCCCGGCGCGGAAGATGTAGTGGTGGTCGGTGCTGGTGGTGCACCCGGACAGCGCCAGCCAGGCCAGGCCGGCGGTCGCCGCGGCGCGCACCTGGTCCGCGTCGATGCGCGCCCACACCGGGTACAGCTCGGTGAGCCAGTCGAACAGCGCGGACTGCTGCGCCAGGCCCTGGGTCAGCCACTGGTAGAGGTGATGATGGGTGTTGACGAGGCCCGGCGTGGCCAGGCACCCGGTCCCGTCGATCCGGCGCGCGCCCGGGGCCGCGTCCGCCGCGCCCTCGCCCACCGCGGTGATCCGGCCGCCCGCCACCACGATGTGGCCGCTGCGGTACTCGGTGCCGCTGTCGTCGTGCCGCGGGCCGTCCATCGTCGCGATCGCGCAGTTCTCTATCACGACCGTATCGGCGTTCATGCCGCGTCGCCCGCCATGCGGCTGGCGGCAAGCCGCACCGCGTCGAGGATCTTCTGGTAGCCGGTGCACCGGCACAGGTTGCCGGCCAGCGCCTCCCGGATGTCCGGGTCCGCCGGCACGCCGTCGGCGCGCCGCAGCAGGTCGTACGCCTGCACGATCAGCCCCGGCGTGCAGAAGCCGCACTGCACGGCGCCGGCGTCGATGAACGCCTGCTGCACCGGGTGCAGCTCTCCGCGGGCCAGCCCCTCGACGGTGACGACCTGGCGGCCCTCCGCCTGGCCGGCCGCGACCAGGCAGGCGCAGACCGGCACGTCGTCGAGCAAGACCGTGCACGATCCGCACTCGCCCTGCTCGCATGCGTTCTTGGAGCCCGGCAGCGCCAGCCGCTCGCGGAGCACGAACAGCAGGCTCTCGCCCTCCCACACGTCGTCGGCGGTCGCCGGCTCGCCGTTGACCGTCATCGTCACCCGCATCGTGGCATCCTGTCTCCCTGCCGGTACGAGTCCCAGGCCCAGGCCACGGTGCGCCGGGCCAGCACGCCAAGGGCATGGCGGCGGTACGCCGCGGTGCCGCGCACGTCGTCGATGGGCCGGGCCGCTGCCGCCGCCAGCTCGCCGAACCGCTGCGACACCCCGTCCGGCAGCGGCGCTGCGGACTCCCAGAGCCCTGCCTCGGCCAGCGCGCCGGCGAGGAAAGCCTCGGCGTCCGGGGCGCGCAGCGGGGTCGGGCCCGCCGATCCGATGCCGGTGCCCACGGAGCGTTCCGCCGCGCGCAACTCAAGCGCGAACGCGCACACGGCGATGACCATCGCGTTCCTCGTGCCGATCTTCGCGAACTGCTGCGGGCCGCGCGCCGGCGGGATCAGCACCGCGGTGATCAGCTCGTCGGCCTCGAGCGCGCTGCGCTTGGGGCCGAGGAAGAACTCGGCGGCCGGGATCAGCCGGCTGCCGCGGACCGACGCGGCCTGCACGGCCGCGCCCGCGGCCAGCAGCACCGGATGGCAGTCCCCGGCCGGCGAGGCGGCGCCGAGGTTGCCGCCGACCGTGCCGCGGTTGCGGATCTGCGGCGAGCCGACGGTGCGCGCGGCCATCGCGAGCCCGGGCAGCAGGCCGCCGAGCTCGGCGATCACCTGGGCGTAGGTGACCCCGGCGCCCAGGCGCACCATGCCGTCCGCCAGCTCCCACGCCGTCAGCTCGGGAACCCGGGTCAGGTCCAGCAGCGCCTGCGGCCGCCGCACGTCGAAGTTGATCTCGACCATCACGTCGGTGCCGCCGGCGATCGGCACCGCGCCGGGGAACTCGGCCTTGGCCTTGACCGCCTCGGCCAGCGACCTGGGCTGCAGGAATTCCATGCCGTTAGCTTCCCCGGTATGTCGAGTAGGCGAACGGGCTGAGCAGCAGCGGCACGTGGTAGTGCTCGGCAGCCGAGGCCACGTCGAAGCAGATGGCGATCTCCGGGTAGAACGACGCGATGCCGCGTTCGGCGAAGTAGCTGCCGCTGCCGAAGGTGAGCCGGTACACGCCCTGTCCCTGTTCCCCGGCGGGCAGCCAGCCGCCTTGCCTGCTGTCGAGCCGCCCGTCCGGCCCGGTCAGCGCCTCGCCGACCTGCATCCAGGTACCGGCCGTGCGGCGTTCCACCAGCACCCGGACGCCGGCCGCGGGCCGTCCGGTGGTGGCGTCGAGGACGTGCGTGGACAGCGTCACGGCGCCCGCCTCCGGCGTTCACGCCGCCCGGAGGGCGCTGCGGGCCGCCGGCCGCCCGCACGGGCCGGGCGGCCCGTGCTCGCCAGCCGGCACCGGGCGCCGCTCACAGGCCGAGCAGCTTCGTCATCCGGAGCCGGGTGATCTTCAACAGTTCCCCGCGCACCACCGCTCGTTCGGCATTCTCGTCGTTCCCCAGCCTGGCCCGCAGCTGGTCCAGCAGCTGCTGCCCGGACAGGCCGGCCGCGCAGATGAGGAAGACGTGGCCGAACCGCTTCTCGTAGGCCAGGTTGCCGGCGGCGAGATCCCGCCGCACCGCCTCGCTGGCCTGCGCCGCACCGGACTGCTCGGCCGCCGACCAGCCGCCGCCGGGCGGGCGCTCCCCGATCCGGGGATGCGCGGTCATCGCCTCGACGATATCGTCCCAGCTCAGCGCCGCGAAAGCGGCATCGGCCGCGGCCAGCAGCGCGGTCGGCCCCCGGTACGGGCGGCCCGCGGTGACGGCCGCGGCGAACGTGCGCGACGCGCAGCACGCGAGCATGTCCCGCTCGGCGGCCGGCGCCGGCGCCGCGTTGAAGGCCAGCAGCGCGGACGAGGTCGTGGCTGGTTCGGCCATGCGAACATCCAATCAGCCCCTCCCTCGCGGCTGGTAGCGGCCTATCGAATCAATCACGAGTAGCCTGGCGGAAGGCGATTTGTAGCTTTCGCTAAAGCGACCGGCGATTGCTATGCGCGGGAAGCGGCTCTTGCCGGGGAGGTGATTCCTGTGCGAGTGCGTGACCTGCTGGACGTGCCCGGCCTCGGGCTGAGGCTGCTGACGGACGTTGCGGGCCTGGATCGCGCGATCCGGCACGTGTACACCACCGACCTGCTCGACCCCGGCCGTTACCTGACGCCGGGGGACCTCGTGCTCACCGGGATGATCTGGTGCCGCGAGCCTGGCGATGCCGACCGGTTCGCGCACGCGCTGGCCAGGGGAGGAGCGGCGGCGCTGGGAGCCGGCGAGGCCCTGGGCGAGGTGCCCGCCGAGGTGATCGAGGCCTGCCGCCGGCACGGCATCACCCTGCTCGCGGTGCCCGCCGAGACCTCGTTCGCCGCCGTCACCGAGGAGGTGACGCGGCGGCTGAGCGGGGACAGGGCGACGGCGATGACCAGGGTGCTCGGGCGCCGCAGGCTGCTGCTGTCCGCCGTGGCCGAAGGTGCCGGGCTGGACGCCATGTTCCGGCTGATGGGCCGCGAGATCGGTGCCGACTGCTGGCTGCTCACCGCGGCGGGCAGGCTGGTCGGCGGCACCGGGGCGCCGCTGCCCGGGCCGCTGGCGCGCCGGCTGGCCTGCGAGTACCTCAGGGCGGACAGGCTGCCGGCGGTGGCGAAGGCCGTCGGGCAGGCCCGCACGGAGATCTTCTCGCTGTTCGGCGTGGGCGGCGAGCCGCGGATCACCAGCTGGTTCCTCGCCAGCCCGGGGCACGAGCAGGACTGGCCGCACGAGCAGCGCGAGTCCCTCATCGAGCTCGCCGCCGACGTGGCGCTGGAGCGGGCGCGCCTGGACGCTGGCCGTGCCGGCGACCGCAAGCTCGCCGAGGCGATCGTGGGCAGGCTCGCGTCCCTGGGGGGCGAGGGGGCCGCCCCCGCCGAGGTCGCGTCCCTGATGCACGCGGCCGGCCTGCCGCCGGACGGCAGCTACCTCGTGGCCGCGATGTGCCCGCAGGCCGAGCGGGTCGCCGGCCCGAACGCCGACCGGTGGCGCAGCGACCTGGCCGGGGAGCTGGTGGTCCCGGACGGGGACGGGGCGGTCGTCGCGCCGCTCGGCGAGCGGATCGTGGTGCTGGTCCCGCTGCAGCGTCGCCCCCCGGGGGACGATGGCCCGCAGACCCCCCCTGCTGGCGCGGGCAAGGCTTTCCCGCCGAACCCCCTCGGCCCCGCGCAGGCGTTCGCGGCCCGGCTGCGCGAGGCGGAGCCGCTGCTGGAATCCAGCCGCAGCCGGGTCAGGCTCACCGTCGGCGTCAGCGCGCCGGCCCGCGGCGTCGCCGCGCTCGCCGGCGCGCTGCACGAGGCCGACAGCGCCCGCAGGCTGGCGGCCATGCGAACCGGTGCCGGGGCGGTCAGCGTGGTGACCAGCGACGAGGTGGCCTCGCACGAGCTGCTGCTCGCCAGCGTCCCGGGCAGCGTGCTCCGGTCGTTCCGCGAGCGCCTGCTCGGCCCGGTGCTGGCCTACGACGAGCGGCACCGGGCCGAGCTGCTGCCGACGCTGCGCGAGTTCCTCGCCTGCTCCGGCTCGTGGAACGCGTGCGCGGCAAGGATGTACGTGCACGTCAACACGGTGCGTTACCGGATCAGGCGCATCGAGGAGCTGACGGGGCGCGACCTGTCCGTGCTGGACGACCAGGTCGACTTCTTCCTGGCGCTGCGGATTGGCTAGCGTGTCCCAGGTGGTGGTGATCCGGCCCGGGTCGGCGGCGGACGCGCCGCAGGTCGCGGAGGTGCAGCGGGATAGCTGGTTCGCCGCCTACCGGGATCTCATCGCGCACGAGATCATCGACAGGGTCACGGCGCCCGACGACGGCGCGCGGGTGCGGCAGACGTTCCAGACCCGGCCCTGGCAGCAGATGATCGTCGCCGCCGCCCCGGGACCGGGGCCGGCCGGCGGCGCGGCGGCGCCGCCGGGGGCCCGCATCGTCGGCTACGCGTCGTTCGGGCCGGAAACCGACGTGCTCGGCGCGCCGTGGCCGCATCCGGTCAGCGCCGCGGGCAGGGAGGGCCGGGTCGCCGAGCTTTACGCGCTGTACGTCCGCCCGGACTGGTGGTCGACGGGCACCGGGCGGGCGCTGATGGAGCGGGTGCTGGCCGCGACCGCGGCCGCCGGGTACGCGCGCATCACGTTGTGGGTGCTGCAGGGCAACTCCCGCGCCCGCCGGTTCTACGAGCGCGCCGGGTTCGTGCCGGACGGCGCGAGCAACGTGCTCCACGGCCTCGGCGGCGTCACCGAGGTCCGCTACCGCCGCGCGCTGCGCCGGTGACGGGCGGCAGCCTGAACGGGCGGCGGCCTGAACGGGCGGCGGCCTGAACCGGCGGCAGCCTGAACCGGCGGCAGCCTGAACCGGCGGCGGCGCGGGCGGGGCGGGCTCACCAGCCGCGCTCGCGCCATTCGCCCAGGTGCGGGCGCTCGGCTCCGAGCGTGGTGTCCTTGCCGTGGCCCGGGTACACCCAGGTCGGGTCGGGGAGCCGGCCGAACAGCCGCTCGGTCACGTCGGCGAGCAGCGAGGCGAAGTCCTCGGGGCTGGTGGTCTTGCCGACGCCGCCGGGGAACAGCGAGTCGCCGGTGAACACGTGCGGCTCGCCGGAAAGCCTGCCGCCGGCGTCGTACAGGATCGCGATGCTGCCCGGGGTGTGCCCGCGCAGGTGGATGACCGACACCGCGCAGTCGCCGAACCGCAGCACCTCGCCGTGCTCCACCCGGCGGCCGACCGGGACCGGCAGTTCGCCCGCGTCGGCCGGATGCGCGACGACCTGCGCGCCGGTGTGCCGCTGCACCTCGGCGAGCGCCTGCCAGTGGTCCCAGTGCCGGTGGGTCGTCACGATCATCCCGACCGGCGTGTCGCCGATCATCTCGATCAGCCGGCCCGGCTCGTTGGCCGCGTCGATCAGCAGGCCCTGGCCGGTGCTCGCGCAGCGCAGCAGGTAGGCGTTATTGTCCATCGGGCCCACGGCTATCTTGGTGACGGCCAGGCCCTCGACCTCGCGGGTGTCTGGCGGGCCGCCGACACGCACGTCTCCGGTGTACGTCACCCTGAAACCCTATACCGGGCGGGCGCGGACCGGGCCGGGCGGACTTCGGTATCGTGAGAGCTGCGGGGCGGGCATAATGCCGGCCGGCCTGGTGCTCATCGAGTGCGGCGCTTGTCCGGCGCGGCGGCGCTCCGGGACGTGGAACGAAATGTCAGACTCCCGGGTTAGCATCCCCGAGCGACCTGTCCATCTACTTGCAGAGCCCGCAGAGGAAGAGCCCGCAGAGAAGAGGCGTAGTGGCTGACCGGCTCGTCGTTCGCGGCGCCCGCGAGCACAACCTGAAGGATGTCTCGCTCGACCTGCCGCGGGACGCCCTGATCGTGTTCACCGGGCTGTCCGGATCGGGCAAGTCCAGCCTGGCCTTCGACACCATCTTCGCCGAGGGCCAGCGCAGGTACGTGGAGTCGCTGTCCGCCTACGCCCGGCAGTTCCTCGGCCAGATGGACAAGCCCGACGTCGACTTCATCGACGGGCTGTCGCCGGCGGTCTCGATCGACCAGAAGTCGGCGAGCAGGAACCCGCGGTCCACGGTGGGGACGATCACCGAGGTCTACGACTACCTGCGGCTGCTGTACGCCAGGATCGGCAAGCCGCACTGCCCGATCTGCGGCAGGCCGATCGCCCGGCAGACCCCGCAGCAGATCGTGGACCGGGTGCTGGAGCTGGCCGACGGCACCAGGTTCCAGGTGCTGGCCCCGGTGGTGCGCGGGCGCAAGGGCGAGTACGGCGAGCTGCTGCGGGAGCTGCAGACCAAGGGCTACTCCAGGGCGCGGGTGGACGGGGTCGTCGTCCGGCTGGACGAGGCCGCGGCCGGCCGGCTGCCCGCGCTGAAGAAGTACGAGAAGCACGACATCGAGGTGGTCGTCGACCGGCTCGCGGTCAGCGACGGCGCGCGGCGCAGGCTGACCGACTCGGTGGAGACCGCGCTCGGCCTGTCCGGCGGCGTGGTCATCCTCGACTTCGTCGACCTGCCCGAGACCGACCCGCACCGGGAGCGGATGTACTCCGAGCACCTGGCCTGCCTGTACGACGACCTGTCCTTCGACGAGCTGGAGCCGCGGTCGTTCTCGTTCAACTCGCCCTGGGGCGCCTGCCCGGACTGCACCGGGCTCGGCACCAAGCTCGAGGTGGACCCCGAGCTGATCATCCCCGACCAGTCACGGTCGCTCGCCGACGGCGCGATCGCCCCGTGGAGCGGCGGCCAGGCCAGCGACTACTTCGGCCGGCTCATCGAGGCGCTCGGCGAGGCGATCGGGTTCCGCATGGACACCCCGTGGGCGAGGCTGCCGGCCAGGGCGCGCCAGGCGCTGCTGCACGGCTATGACCTCCAGGTGCACGTGCGGTACCGGAACAGGTACGGCAGGGAGCGGTCCTACTACACGAGCTTCGAGGGCGTGATCCCGTGGGTGGAGCGGCGGCACGCCGAGGCGGAGTCGGACTCCAGCCGGGAGAAGTTCGCCGGCTACATGCGCGAGGTGCCGTGCCCGTCCTGCCGCGGCGCCCGGCTGAAGCCGGTGTCGCTGGCGGTGACCGTGGACGGCAGGTCCATCGCCGAGCTGTGCGCGCTGCCGGTCGGGGAGCTGGCCAAGCTGCTGCTCACCCTGGAGCTTTCCGACCGCGACCGGCAGATCGCAGGCCGGATCCTCAAGGAGGTCAACGCCAGGCTGGGCTTCCTGCTCGATGTCGGGCTGGACTACCTGACCCTGGACCGGGCCTCGGCGACGCTGGCCGGCGGCGAGGCGCAGCGGATCAGGCTCGCCACCCAGATCGGCTCGGGGCTGGTCGGGGTGCTGTACGTGCTGGACGAGCCGTCGATCGGCCTGCACCAGCGGGACAACCACCGGCTGCTTGAGACGCTGCTGCGGCTGCGGGACCTGGGGAACACGCTGATCGTCGTCGAGCACGACGAGGACACGATCAGGTCGGCGGACTGGGTGGTGGACATCGGGCCGCGGGCGGGGGAGCACGGCGGCCGCATCGTGGTGTCCGGCACGGTCGCGGACCTGCTGGCCAGCCGGGAGTCGCTGACCGGCGCCTACCTGTCGGGACGGGAGTCGATCCCGGTCCCCGCCAGCCGCAGGAAGCCGGCCCGGGGCCGCGAGGTGACGGTCAAGGGGGCCAGCGAGCACAACCTGCGCGGCATCGACGTGACGTTCCCGCTCGGCTGCCTGGTCGCGGTCACCGGCGTGTCCGGCTCGGGGAAGTCGACGCTGGTCAACGACATCCTCTACCAGGCGCTGGCCAGGGAGCTGAACGGAGCGCGCACGGTGCCGGGCAAGCACACCCGCATCACCGGCACCCAGCACCTGGACAAGGTCGTCCACGTGGACCAGGGTCCGATCGGCAGGACCCCGCGGTCCAACCCGGCCACCTACACCGGGGTGTTCGACCACATCAGGAAGCTGTTCGCGGCGACCACCGAGGCGAAGATCCGCGGCTACCAGCCGGGCAGGTTCTCGTTCAACGTGAAGGGCGGCCGGTGCGAGGCATGTTCCGGCGACGGCACGATCAAGATCGAGATGCAGTTCCTGCCCGACGTCTACGTTCCCTGCGAGGTGTGCCACGGCGCCAGGTACAACACCGACACGCTGCAGGTGCACTACAAGGGTAAGACGATCGCCGAGGTCCTTGACATGCCGATCGAGGACGCGGCCGGGTTCTTCGAGGCGGTGCCGGCCATCCACCGGCACCTGAGGACCCTCGTCGACGTCGGCCTCGGCTATGTCCGGCTGGGCCAGCCCGCGCCCACGCTGTCCGGCGGTGAGGCGCAGCGGGTCAAGCTGGCCTCGGAGCTGCAGCGCCGTGCCACCGGCCGCACGATCTACGTGCTGGACGAGCCGACGACCGGGCTGCATTTCGAGGACATCCGCAAGCTGCTCGGCGTGCTCACCCGGCTGGTCGACACCGGCAACACGGTGATCGTGATCGAGCACAACCTCGACGTGATCAAGACCGCCGACTGGGTCATCGACCTCGGCCCGGAGGGCGGCGCGGGCGGCGGCCTGGTGGTCGCCTCCGGCCCGCCGGAGGCGGTCGCCGCCGTCGAGGAGAGCTACACCGGCCAGTTCCTGAAGAAGCTGCTCGGCGTCTAGGCCGTGGAGATCGCGACCGGCGGCGGGGCGGCGCGGGCCGAGCTGGAGGGCGACGCCGCGGCGGCGCGCTTCCTGCTCGCGCTCACCCACGGCGCCGGCGGCGGCACCGCCTCGCCCGACCTGCTGGCGGCCCGGGACGCCGCGCTGACGCTCGGCGGGCTGGTCGCGCGCATCACCCAGCCGTACCGGGTCCGGGGGGCACGCGCGCCCGGCTCGGCCGCCCGGCAGGACGCCGCCTGGCTGGAGATCGTGGCCGCGCTGCGGGAACTCGCCCCGGGCCTACCGCTGGCCCAGGGCGGGCGCAGCAACGGCGCCCGGGTGGCCTGCCGCACGGCGGCGGCGGCCGGCGCGCGGGCCGTGATCGCGCTGGCGTTCCCCCTGCGCCCGCCGAACCCGGCCGCCGCCACCCGGGCCGGCGAGCTGCATGCGGCGCGCGCGGGCGGGGCGGCGGTGCTCGTGGTCAACGGGGAGCGAGACCCGTTCGGGATTCCCGGGCCGGGAGACGCGGACAGGGTCGTCGTCGTGCCACGGGAGACGCACGCACTGACACGTGATCCTGCGGCTGTCGCCGCCGCCGTGGCCGGGTGGCTGCCGACCGTGCTGTGACCGCGGGCCGGCCGGCGGCTCAGGCGGCAGGGGCGTGGCCGCCGTGCCCGTGGGCCGCCCCGGGCCCGTGGGCCGCCCCGTGTCCATGGGGCACCGCCGCCGGACGGTCGAAGGCCAGGTCGGTGGGACGGTGCGGCGCGATCGCAGCGCCGTCGGGAAGCAGTTCGCCGGTGTCCTCGAAGATGACGACGCCGTTACAGAGCAGGCTCCATCCCTGCTCCGGGTGGCTGACAATGGTGTGCGCCGCTTCGCGGTCCGGCGCTGACGCGTCCGGACAAGGCGGCGTGTGTGGGCACATATGCGTGCCTCCTGGCAGGTCCATCGTGCGTGCTCTTGATCACATGCTAGTGTGCCGCGTTGTTCGCGCCCGTTATATGGCCCATGCTGACCGTTTTCGTGTCGGCCATGCGGAGCATCTTGCTGTCTCTACCTGGCACCGCTTGACTACGATTGGTGGTTAAGCGGTCTCTAGTTGTCCTCGGTCCGGGCCATCCTGCCGTCCGCGCCGCGCGCCGGGCGGCAACTGGCCTAGACCATTGTGTACGCTAACATCTTACCGGCGCAAGCAGGACGGGAAAGCGTCGCAATCGATTGCCGCGCACTTCCCACCACCGCTCACCGACCCGGCCGTGACGTGATCGCCCCTGTTATCTTCCAGACGTCGCAGCCGCCCGGGAGGTTCACCGAATCCGCGGACAGATTGCGGCCCGCCGCTGCCGCCCGCCGCGGCGCGGCCCTGATCTCCGGGTACCGCGGCGGATCGGGGCTCTGCGGTCGATCCGGTGCACGATAGAGGGCTCGAACAAATCCTCCATGGCACCGGGCTTCTGGGTGGCGTCTTCGGCGGCGGTGTCGTGATAGCCGTCCTGGCCTGGGTTCAGGATAGCAGGCAGGGCTGTGAGGGTGGCCTCGGTGATCTCGGCGAACACGGTGGCCTGCTGGCCGGGCTTGTTCCACAGCACCTGCAGGTCGAAGGCGGCGAACAGGCCGGCCTTGAGTTCGGGGCTCAGGCGGGGCAGGATGTCCCCGGCCAGCGGCAGCTGGTCCAGCAGGGTGGGGTCGGCGGCCTTGGGAGTGGTCTTGGCCAGGGTGGCGAGCTGGGCCTCGGCTTGCTCGCGGTCGTGGTGGAGCTGGGCGAACCGGTCGCGGATCCGGGCGCGCATGGCGGCCGCGGCGGTGTCGGCCGGGTCGGCGGGGAGTTGCTCGAGTTCGAGGATGCAGGAGTTCTGGGCGGTGTCGATCTTCTTGATCCGGGAGCGTAGGGCGGCGGCCTGAGCGTCGCGGTCGGCGGCCGCGGCGGCGTCGGTGGCGGGCAGCTGGGCGGCGAGCAGCTCCTTGCGGCCGGGGCCGAACACGTGCTTGCTGAAGAACAGGCTGACGATCTGATCCAGCCGGGCCTCGGGGGCCTTGGGCTTGGCGGGGTTGTGGGGGCACTGGTAGTACACGAGCGTACGGCTGCGGCGCCGTCCCGGCTGGTGCCGTGCTCGGACGGCTGGGTTATGTGCCCTGCCGTGGCGTTCCCGCTGCTAGCTGGAGGACTGGCTCGGGTCGGAGGACGCGGCGGGGCTGCAGCACGGTGAGCTGGAGGAACAGCTGGACGTGCGGGGCCGGGCGCTGCTGCGGCAGCTGTTCCAGGACCGGCTGGACCTGACGGCGGCCCGCGAGGAGCGGCGGCATGACGTGACCGGGCCGGACGGGGTGGCGCGCACGCGGGCGGAGAAGGGCCGGACCCGGCCGCTGGTGACCAGGTTCGGGCAGGTCACGGTGTCGCGGATTGCCTGCCGGTCACCGGGCCGGGGCAACGTGCACCTGCTGGACGCGGCGCTGAACCTGCCGCAGGAGAAGCATTCTCACGGGCTGCGCAAGCTGGCCGCGGCCGGGGCGGCGCGCGGCTCGATCGAGGCGGCGGGCGGCACGGTCGCCCGCGCGACCGGGGTGCGGATCGGGAAACGGCAGCCGGAAGCTGGCCCGCCGGGCTGCCGCGGACGTGGAGGCGTTCTGCCTGCAGCGGGTGATCGAGCCGGCGCCGGCGGCATGGCCGCTGGTGCTCACCTTCGACGGGAACGGCATCGTGATGCTGCCGGACGCGTTGCGCCCGGCCACCGCCAAGGCCGCCGCCGCGGCGCAGGGCAAGCTCGCTACCCGGCTGTCGCCCGGGGAGAAGAACGGCCGCAAGCGGATGGCCGAGCTGGCCTGCGTCTATGACGCCGCCCCGGTCCCGCGCAGGCCGGAGGAGATCATCAGCACCCCCGCGCAGAAGGAAAGGAAGAACAAAGCGCAGGCCAGGAGGCAGAGGCAGAAGCAGAAGCCGCGGGAGCCGCAGGCGCGGGGCAAGTGGCTGACCGCCTCGGTCACCGACGACATCCCCGCCGTCATCGCCGCCGCCTTCGACGAGGCCGAACGCCGCGACCCGCAGCACAAGCGGGAATGGCCGGTCCTGATCGACGGCAACAACACCCAGATCGAGGCCGTCACCGCCGAGGCCGCCCGCGGCATCACCGTCACCATTGTCATCGACTTCATCCACGTCCTTGAATATTTGTGGAAGGCAGCCTGGTCCTTCTCCGGCAAGGGCGAGCCCGCATCCGAGGTATGGGTCGCGGACCAGGCCCGCAAGATCCTGATCGGCCAGATGGTGAACCTGCTCCAAGACGGCCAGCCAGTCCGGCTGAGCAAGCGGGCCGGGAACGTAGTCACCCTCGACGACCTCATCGAGGCGGCCGGCACCGACGCGGCCAGGTACGCGCTGGCCCGGGCCAGCACCGACTCGCCGATCGATCTGGATATTGACCTGCTCACCTCGCAGACGGCCGCCAAGCCCGTCTTCTGCGTGCAGTACGCCTACGCCAGGCTGAGTGCGCTGCAGCGCCACGCGGCCGAGATGGGCATCTCGCGGGGCGCGCCGGACGGCTTCGACGGCGGGCTGCTCACTCACCAGCGGGAGTCCGGCCTGCTGGGCATGCCCGCGAGTTCCCAGGGTAGTGGCCAGCGCGGCGGAACTGCGCGCGGTGCATCGGGTGGCGCGCTACCTGGAGCAGCTCGCCGGGGCATACCACCGCTGGTAGGACACCTGCCGGATCCTGCCCTACCACGGCGAGCCGGTCACCAGCGTGAACATGGCCCGGCTGTGGCTCGCCGAAGCCACCCGGGTTGTCCTGGGCAACGGCATGGCCCTGCTCGGCGTGTCGGCGCCGGAGCGGATGTGAGACCCGGCCCGGCGCCCGGGACCGCGAAGGCAGCGTGGCCGCAGCTCGGCTACCTCGACACGGTGACCGGGCAGGTGTGCCCTGGCCGGGTCAGCCCGGCCGACCGGGAGCACTTGCGTGCCTGGCTGGCGCGGCATCGCGAGCGTGCACGTGACGACGTCGAACAATTCGATGAGCTGCTGACTATCAGATCCGTAGCCCTTGACCCGGCGCATCGGTTAGAGAATACTAACGGTTAGTGGATGCTAACCGAGATCCTGACCGGTGGGGTGCGCTGGCCGACGGCACGCGCCTGGCCATCGTGGCGTGCCTGGCCGACGGGCCTGCGGCTGTGGGGCAGCTGGCGGCCGGGCTGCCGGTGAGCCGGTCGGCGGTGTCTCAGCATCTGAAGATCCTCAAGGACGCCGGCCTGGTGGAGGACACGGCGGCTGGAACACGCCGGATCTACCGGCTCAACCCGGTCGCGCTGGCAGCGTTGCGGGATCAGCTCGACACATACTGGCAGCGGGCGCTGGCGGGCTACGCCGATGCCGCGGAAGCGCCGGACGAGGAGGGGTGATGACCCAGACCGACACGGCGACGGTCCGCAAGCAGGTCGTGGTGGACGCGCCGATCGAGCGTGCTTTCACGGTGTTCACCGCCCGGTTCGGGGACTTCAAGCCGCCGGAGCACAACATGCTCGGGGCGCCGATCGCCGAGACGGTGTTCGAGCCGAGGGTCGGCGGCCACATCGTGGACCGGGCAGCGGACGGCAGCGAGTGCCGGTGGGCGCGGATCTTGGCCTTCGACCCGCCGGACCGGGTGGTGTTCAGCTGGGACATCAGCCCGCGGTGGACGATCGAGACCGACCAGGCTCGCACCAGCGAGGTCGAGGTGCGGTTCTACGCCGAGTCGCCGGCCCGCACCCGGGTAGAGCTGGAGCACCGGCACCTGGACCGGCACGGGCCGGGATGGGAAGCGATCACCGGCGGCGTGGACGGGCCGGAGGGCTGGCCGTTGTACCTGGACCGGTACGCAGCGCTGGTGAAGGAGGGCCGCTGACATGCCGCCGATCGTCACCAGCGCCGAAATCGGGCGCCCGGCCGCGGAGGTCTTCGCCTACGCCACCGACCCGGCCCGGTTCAGCGAATGGCAGAAAGGCGTGGTGGACGGGCACATGGACGGCCCGGCCGGCGGCAACCGGACGCCGACCGTGGGCGCGAAATGCGTGACGACGCGGCGCGTCGGCGGCGCCAGCCGCCCGTCCACGTCCGAGCTGGTGCATATCGACCCGCCCAGGACCTGGGGCGTGCGGGGCATCGACGGCCCGATCCGGGCGGCTGTCGATGTCCTGGTCGAGCCGCTGGCTGGCGACCGGTCTCGGCTGACCATCAGCGTCGACTTCACTGGTCACGGCATCGGCAAGATCCTGGTGCCGCTCATGGTCCGCCGGGAAGCACGCAAGGAGATGCCCGCCAACATGGCCACGCTCAAGCACAAGATGGAAGCCGGCTAAGCCTCGATCCACCGGCCAATTTAGGTGGGTCGTTTCCGGCCCGATTTCTGCACGAGGAGTTTTCTGAGGTGAATCGGGTCTGAGCGTCTTGCCGCTTGCCTGTTCTGCGGCTTGTCCGGGGTTCCTGGGCTGGGGTCAGGGGTCTGGTGGCCGTTGCGGCCGTCGGGGTGCGGACCGGTCGCGGCTGGTCAGGCCGCGCCGGCGGCGCTCAGCCCGGGGATGTCGCCCGGCCGGGACAGGCCCAGCTCGCCCAGCACCGCGACCATGCCGGCCTCCACGGCCCGCAACTGGGCGCGGGTGCGCTGCAGGCCGCCCAGCTCATCGGCGACCCGGCGGAGCAGGCCGCGGCGGGACCA
>Ga0209061_1000929_pt1 | contig 57401 bp, 43 predicted proteins | sample Coa_R1_10_FD_187157 | JGI IMG/M metagenome (GOLD analysis project Ga0209061, IMG submission 187157) | Surface soil microbial communities from Centralia Pennsylvania, which are recovering from an underground coalmine fire - Coalmine... | ecosystem: Environmental > Terrestrial > Soil >... | reverse complement strand
TCGCTGTACCAGCACGTGCCGTTCCGGCAGGACACCGCGTTCCTGGCCATCGGCGAGCGGACCAACGCCAACGGGTCCAAGGCGTTCCGCGAGGCGATGCTGGCGGGCAGGTACGAGGACTGCGTGCAGATCGCGCGGGACCAGACCAGGGACGGCGCGCACCTGCTTGATGTGTGCGTGGACTACGTGGGCCGGGACGGCACGGCGGACATGCGCGAGGTGGCGGGCAGGCTGGCCACCGCCGCCACGCTGCCGCTGGTGCTCGACTCCACCGAGCCGGCGGTGATCGAGGCCGGGCTCGAGCTGACCGGCGGCCGGGCCGTGGTCAACTCGGTCAACTACGAGGACGGCGACGGGCCGGACTCCCGGATCGCCCGGGTGATGCCGCTGGTGCGCGAGCACGGTGCCGCGGTGATCGCGCTGTGCATCGACGAGCGCGGGCAGGCGCGCACCGCGCAGTGGAAGCTCGCCGTCGCCGAGCGGCTGATCGCGGACCTGACCGGCACCTGGGGGATGCGGATCGAGGACATCATCGTGGACTGCCTGACGTTCCCGATCGCCACCGGGCAGGAGGAGACCAGGCGGGACGCGATCGAGACCATCGAGGCGATCGCCGAGCTCAAGCGCCGCCACCCGGACGTGCAGACCACGCTCGGCGTGTCGAACGTGTCGTTCGGCCTCAAGCCGGCCGCGCGCGCGGTGCTGAACTCGGTCTTCCTCGCCGAGGCCGTCCGGGCCGGGCTGGACTCGGCCATCGTGCACGCGGCACGGATCATGCCGATAGCGCGGATCCCCGACGAGCAGCGGCAGGCCGCCCTCGACCTGGTCTACGACAGGCGCCGGCCCGGCTACGACCCGCTGGCCAGGCTGCTCGAGCTGTTCGAGGGCGTGGACGCGGCCGGGCTTAAGGCCAGCCGGGCCGCCGAGCTGCTCGGCTTGCCGCTGTGGGAGCGGCTGAAGCGGCGGATCATCGACGGGGAGCGGGCCGGGCTCGAGGCCGACCTGGACGCGGCGCTGGCCGAGCGGCCCGCGCTGGAGATCGTCAACGACGTGCTGCTCGACGGCATGAAGACGGTGGGCGAGCTGTTCGGCTCCGGGCAGATGCAGCTGCCGTTCGTGCTGACCTCCGCCGAGGTGATGAAGGCGGCCGTCGCCTACCTCGAGCCGCACATGGAGCGAAGCGGCGAGACCGGCAAGGGCACGATCGTGCTGGCCACCGTGAAGGGCGACGTGCACGACATCGGCAAGAACCTGGTCGACATCATCTTGTCGAACAACGGCTACGAGGTGGTCAACATCGGGATCAAGCAGCCGATCTCGGCGATCGTGGCCGCGGCCGTCGACAACGACGCCGACGTCATCGGCATGTCCGGGCTGCTGGTCAAGTCGACCGTGGTGATGCGGGACAACCTGGCCGAGCTGAACTCCCGCGGCCTGGCCGGGCGCTGGCCGGTGCTGCTCGGCGGCGCCGCGCTGACCAGGGCCTACGTGGAGCAGGACCTGGCCGCGCTGTTCGACGGCGAGGTCAGGTACGCCAGGGACGCGTTCGAGGGGCTGCGCCTGATGGACGCCGCGATGGCGGTCAAGCGCGGCGTGCCCGGCGCCAAGCTGCCCGAGCCGCGGGCCCGCCGGGTCAAGGCGACGCCCCGCGCGCCGCAGCGCGAGCCGGATCCGGGCACCGCCGATCGTTCCGACGTAAGAACGGACGTGCCGGTGCCGGCGCCGCCGTTCCTCGGCACCGAGGTGGTGAAGGGCCTCCCGCTCGCGGACTACGCCGCGTACCTGGACGAGCGGGCCCTGTTCCTGGGTCAGTGGGGCCTCAAGCCGTCCCGCGGCGCCGGCGGGCCCGGCTACGCCGAGCTGGCGGAGGCGGAGGGGCGGCCCAGGCTGCGCATGTGGCTGGAGCGGGTGCAGACCGAACGGCTGCTCGAGGCGGCGGTGGTGTACGGGTACTTCCGCTGCGTCAGCGCGGGGAACGACCTGATCGTGCTGGATGCCGACGGCGCCGCCGAGATCGAGCGGTTCAGCTTCCCCCGGCAGCGGCGGGACCGGCGGCTGTGCCTGGCCGACTTCTTCGCCGCCCGCGGCTCGGGCCGCACCGACGTGGTGGCGTTCCAGCTGGTCACCGTGGGGCGGCGGATCTCGCAGGCCACGGCGGAGCTGTTCGCGAAAAACGCCTACCGCGACTACCTGGAGCTGCACGGGCTGTCGGTCCAGCTCACCGAGGCGCTGGCCGAGTACTGGCACGCACGGGTCCGCCGCGAGCTGGGCATCGCGGCCGCCGACCCGGCCGACCTGGACGGCTTCTTCCGCGTCGACTACCAGGGCGCGCGGTACTCCTTCGGCTACCCGGCCTGCCCGGACCTGGCCGACCGGGCCAAGGTCGTCCGGCTGCTCGAGCCGTCCCGCATCGGCGTCGAGCTGTCGGAGGAGATGCAGCTTCATCCGGAGCAGTCCACCGACGCGATCGTCGTCCACCACCCCGAAGCCAGGTACTTCTCGGTATGACGCACCTGACCGGGCACGGCACGCCGCCGGCAAGGGCGTCGATGTGACAACCACGCCCTCTGGTGGGCGTCGATGTGACAACGACGCCCACGGACGGGCCCGCCTCGCGGTGCTGTTCGACATGGACGGGCTGCTGATCGACTCCGAGCCGCTGTGGCTGCAGGCCGAGACGGCCGTGATGGCCAGGCTGGGCAGCGCCTGGACCCCGGCTGACCAGATGGCGCTGCTCGGCGGCAGCCTGGACCGCACCGTGCGCTACCTGCTGGCCAAGGCGGCGCGGCCGGCCCCGCCGGAGGCCGTCGGCGAGTGGCTGATGCGCGAGATCGCCGAGCGGGTCCGCCGCGAGGGGGTGCCGCTGCGGCCCGGCGCGGCGGAACTGCTCGCCGGGGTGGACCGGGCCGGCCTGCCCCGCGCGCTGGTGACCTCCTCCGAGCGCGGGTTCATGGAGGCGGTGCTGGACAGCACCGGGCTGCGGTTCGACGCGCTGGTGTGCGCGGACGACGTGGCGGTCACCAAGCCGGACCCGGAGCCGTACCTGCTCGCGGCCAAGCTGCTCGGGGTGCCGCCGCCGGACTGCGTCGCGCTGGAGGATTCGCCCAACGGCGTGGCGTCCGCGCAGGCCGCGGGCTGCCGGGTCATCGCGGTCCCGTCGCTGGTGCCGATCCCGCCGGCGCCGGGCAGGCTCGTGGTCGGCTCGCTGCTGGACCTCCGGGCGGACGCCGGCGGGATAACTCTGCGGGACTCCGGGGGCTAGCCCCACCGCCGGGGCGGCCTTCCCGGCATAGACTCGGGGAAGAGCCACGGGGAGGCGCGGATGTCCACCTACGACAAGATCGCCTGGCTGCCGATCTGCGCGGCGCTGACCGGCCTCGGCCTGGTGCTGAGCTACCTGGTGATGCGGCGGCGCGGCGCCGGCGCCGGCATGCGCGGCGCGGCCTGGTCGCTGCTGCCGCTTGCCGCCTACCTGACCGGCTCGATCGAGATGTTCTGGAAGATGGGCGTCGCCATCGGCGACTTCGCGACCGGCTTCGCGTTCTCGGTCAAGGTATGGTCCGGCATCGCGGTGGCAGGCCTGGCCGCGCTGCTGTTCGCCGTGTCCGGCCCGCTGCGGCGGCGCGGGGTGAAGCGCGGCGGCGGCAAGGAGGCGACCGCGGCCGCCGGCGCCGCCGGCCAGCTGAAGGCCACGCCCGGCGGCCAGCTCGCCACCAGGCCGGGGCCGGCGACGGCGGCCGCACCGGCCCCGGCCAAGGCGCGCAAGGGCAAGAACACCGGCGGCGACGACGACGAGCTGGCGGACGTTGCCGACATCCTGCGCCGCCACGGCATCACCTGACACCGGGCCCTGCCATCCAACGCCGGGCCCTGCCATCCCACGCCCCGGCATGGCGTGACTGCCGACGTCGGCATGGTAACGCGGCGGACATCATGCGCCACCAAGGCATCAACTGAGAAATTTTTCAGTCACAATCGAGCCACGACGGCGGCTTTGGTCTGGATTTCGGCGCTGGAAGCGCACAGTCTCTCCTGAGAGGCAATCATCAGCACGTCGGGCGCCAACCGCTGCCCTGACACCGCCTGAGTTCGTCACCAAAGGAACATGCCCATGATCAGTGCACGAAACCGTATCGTCGGGGTGGCCGCGGCCGTCCTGGCGGTGGCCGGGCTCGCCGCATGCAGCTCGTCGAAGACCACGCCGCCGACAGCAAGCTCGGGGACACCCAAATATGGCGGCACGCTGCACATCATCTCCGCCTCCGGGCCGGACCACATCGACACCGTGCCCGCGTACTACACCGTGGACTACCAGCTCGAGCGGGCCTACGCCAGGCAGCTCCTGCAGTACCCGACCGTGCCGTATTCCAGTGTCAGCACCTCGGACCCGGGCTGGGTCGCGGACGTCACACCTGTCGCGGATGTGGCGACCCAGGTGCCGACCGTCGCTAACGGCGGGATCACCAACGGCGGGAAGACCTACACCTTCCACATCAAGCAGGGCGTGGACTGGAACACCAACCCGCCGCGCCAGGTGACGTCCCAGGACTTCCTCCGGGAGTTCAAGGCGTTCTTCAACCCGGTCAGCCCGGTCGGCAACCCGGTGTACTACACGAGCACGATCGAGGGGCTCGCTGCGTACGCCAACGCGGAGACCGCCTACTTCGCGAACAAGGCGCACGCGCCGACCGCCGCCAACATCGCGAACTTCCAGAACACGCACAGCATCTCCGGTATCACGACGCCGAACTCGTCGACGATCCAGTTCACGCTGATATCGCCGGCTACCGACTTCCTCTACATGCTGGCGATGCCGTTCGCCTCGGCCCGGCCGGTGGAGTACGACAGCTACGTCCCGAACAGCCTGCAGCTCGACCAGCACACGATTTCCGACGGCCCGTACCAGATCAGCTCTTACATCCCCGGCAAGTCGATCACGCTGGTCAGGAACCCGGCCTGGAAGCAGTCCACCGACCCGCTCCGGCACGACTACGTGAGCCAGATCGTGGACACGCTGGGGGTGAGCTCCGCCGAGACCCAGCTGTCCGACCTGCAGGCCGGCACCCAGGACGTGATCGACAGCGACACGCCGCTCAACCCGTCGTCGATCCCGTCCCTGATCGCGTCGAATCCCCCTAACTTCCACATCTGGCACTACTCGACCACCTTCCCGTACATCGTGTTCAACCTGCGCAGCCCGGACGCCGGCGGGGCGGTGCAGAAGCTGCTGGTGCGCCAGGCGATCGAGTACGGCGTGGACAAGGTGGCCGCGGTGAAGGCCATCGGCGGCCCGGCCGTCGCCGACGTCCTCAACACGGTGATCCCGCCGGGGAACGTCGGATACGTGAACTACAACATGTACCCGGATAACAACGGAAACGGCAACGTGGCCACGTGCAAGTCGGACCTGGCCAAGGCCGGCTACCCGCACGGCGTCACGCTCACCTACATGTACCCGAACGACTCGTCCAACACCCGGATCTTCACCGCGATCCAGGCGTCGCTGGCCAGTTGCGGCATCACGCTGGCCCCGAAGCCGGAGCCGGGCTCGTCGTTCTTCGTCGACCTGGGCAACTCGCCGGAGAACAACAGGCCGGGCGCGTGGGACCTGGGCCAGCCGGGCTGGATCCCCGACTGGTACGGCAACAACGGCCGGACCGTCATCCAGGCCCTGTTCCAGGGCCCGAACTGCGTGATCAACACGGTCAACTACGGCTGCTACGACAGCCCGACCGTGAACTCGCTGATCACCAAGGCGGAGGGCTCGTCCTCGCTGACCGCCGCCGGGAACTACTGGCACCAGGCCGACATGCAGATCATGTCGGACGCGGTCATCGTGCCGATCATGACCCAGGGCTTCCCGAATTACTCCAGCGCGCGGGTCAGGGGCATCGGGTCCAACGGCCAGACGTACCCGACGTCGATCTTCGCGCCGAACATCGGCGCCCCCGACATCACCGCACTCTGGCTGACCAACGGCTGAGCCCGGGTAGCCGCCGACGCGGGTCTGGCTGGGATATGGCGTAAAATCCCAGCCAGACCCGCATGACGGCAGCCATGGACCTATGTCACGCCTGCCGCGTAACATGCGGCGGGCGCGAACCGGAGGAAAAGCGGTGGCCCTGCTCGAGGTGAGAAACCTGACCGTCAGCTTCCCGACCGCTGACGGCGTGGTCAAGGCGGTTCGCGGCGTGTCCTTCGACGTGGAGGCCGGGCGGACGCTCGGCATTGTCGGGGAGTCGGGAAGTGGCAAGACCGTCCTGACGCAGACCCTGCTCGGGCTGACTCCGGGCGCCGTCATCTCGGGCAGCGCGGTGTTCGACGGGACCGACCTGCTGCAGCTCAGCGAGAACGACATGCGGCACATCCGGGGCGCTCAGATCGCGGTGATCTTCCAGGACCCGCTGACGAGCCTGCACCCGCTGTACAAGGTCGGATGGCAGATCACCGAGATGATCCGGGCCCATGACAAGTCGGTGTCCAGGACGGAGGCCACCGAACGGGCCGTGGATCTGCTGCGCCGGGTCGGGATTCCGCGCCCGGAGACCCGGGTCAACGACTACCCGCACCAGTTCTCCGGCGGCATGCGACAGCGGGCCATGATCGCGATGGCCCTGTCCCTGTCGCCGAAGATTATCATCGCCGACGAGCCGACCACGGCGCTTGACGCCACGGTCCAGGCTCAGGTGCTCGACCTGCTGCTGCGGCTGCAGCAGGAGTCCGGCACCGCGCTGATCATGATCACCCATGACCTCGGCGTGGTAGCGGACATCGCGGACGACGTCATGGTCATGTACGCCGGGCGGGCCGCGGAGAAGGCGGCCAAGCGCGACGTGTTCTACGCGCCGCACCACCCGTACACGAAGGGGCTGCTGGAGTCGATACCGAGCAGCGCCGCCGCCGGGGACCGGCTGCGGCCCATCCCCGGCTCGCCGCCCAGCCTGATCAACCTGCCGTCCGGCTGCAAGTTCCATCCGCGCTGTGGCTACGTGCTCGACCGGTGCCTGACCGAGGAGCCCGAACTGCGGCCGGTCGGCCTGAACGGATACCACACCTCGGCGTGCTGGCTGCCTGCCCGGTCGGCGGGGCTGTCCGAGCAGGCGGAGCAGGAGCGCGCCCAGACGGTGCGCGAGGGGCGCGGCGCGGCGGCCGCCCAGGTCTTGGGCGCCGAGGCCGCCGGGGCCCTCGGGTGGCCCGGGACCGAGGGGAGCGTGTCCGGGTGAGCATGGCGGTCCCTGCCGATGATGACGTGCTGGTCCGGATCGACAACCTGGTCAAGTACTTCCCGGTGCGCTCGGTCGGACTCATCCGGCGGACGGTCGGCCACGTCCAGGCGGTCGACGACGTGTCGCTGTCCATCCCGCGCGGCAAGACGCTCGGCCTGGTCGGCGAGACGGGCAGCGGCAAGTCCACCCTCGCCCGCTGCGTGGCCGGGCTGATCCCGGTCACCTCCGGCCGGGTGACGTTCGATGGCCGTGACATCACCAATGTGTCCCGGCGCGCCATGCGGCCGGTGCGGCGCGAGATCCAGATGATCTTCCAGGACCCGTACAGCTCACTGAACCCGAGGCGCAGGGTCGGCGCGATCATCGGCGAACCCTTCGCCATCCACAAGACCGCGAGCGGCTCCGCGCGCAAGCGAGCGGTACAGGAGCTCATGGAGCGGGTGGGGCTGAATCCGGAGCATTACAACCGCTTCCCGGCCGAGTTCTCCGGCGGGCAGCGCCAGCGCATCGGGGTGGCGCGCGCTCTCGCGCTGCGGCCGAAGCTGATCATCTGCGACGAGCCGGTGTCGGCCCTTGATGTGTCGATCCAGGCTCAGGTGCTGAACCTGCTCGCCGATCTGCAGCGTGACTACGGACTGACCTACCTGTTCATCGCCCACGACCTGGAGGTCGTCCGGCACGTCAGCGACGCGGTGGCGGTCATGTACCTCGGCCGCATCTGCGAGCTGGGACCCAAGGAACAGGTCTATCGCTCGCCGCGCCATCCGTACACCAACGCGCTGCTGTCCGCCGCGCCCGCCGCCGACCCGGACGCGGCGGCAGGCCGACAGCGGATCATCCTGGCCGGTGACGTGCCGTCCCCGATCGACCCGCCCTCCGGATGCCGGTTCCACCCGCGCTGCCCGAAGGCACAGCCGCTGTGCAGCGAAACCGAACCCCAGCTCGAGGTCCAGGCGGGCGACGCGGCCACCCACGTGACCGCCTGCCACTTCCCGGTCATGGCGGGCGAGAACCTCGCCTCCGCAGTCAGGAGTGAACTGTCATGAGCATAAGCGGGATCGAGGTCGGAGGAAGGGAAGCCGTAGCCGCCGAGGCGGTGCTCGATGTCACCAAGGTGGAGGGACGCAGCCAGTGGCAGCTGACCTGGCGGCGGCTGCGGCAGGACAAGGTGGCGATCGCGTCGCTGATCATCATCCTGGTCATGGTCGTGCTCGCCATCGCCGCGCCCGCGTTCGTCGCGATCACCCACCACCCGCCGAACGTGACGTACCCGAACCAGGGTGAAACCGCGGCGGGCAACCCGGTGCCGCCAGGCACGGCCGGGTTCTGGCTCGGGACCGACGGCAGCGGCCGCGACCTGTTCATCCGCATCCTGTACGGCGCGCGCATCTCGCTGTTCGTCGGCTTCGTCACCACCGCGCTCGGCGCGATCGCCGGCGTCACGATCGGCCTGATCGCCGGCTACTTCGGCGGGTTCATCGACACGATCCTGGCCCGGTTCACCGACGCGGTGCTCGCGTTCCCCTACGTCGTGCTCGCGCTCGCGCTCGCGGTGGTGCTCGGGCCGAGCCTGATCGTGATCATCGGGGTCATCTCGTTCTTCTCCTGGGCGGCCATCGCCCGCATCGTCCGCGGCCAGACCCTGTCGATCAAGGAGAAGGAATACATCGAGGCGGCCAGGTCGCTGGGCGCCGGGCCGTTCCGGATCATGTTCCTGGACATCCTGCCCAACCTGCTGGCGCCGGTGCTGGTGATCGCCACCTTGTACATCCCGACCGCCGTGGTGTTCGAGGCGACCCTGTCCTACCTGGGCCTCGGCATCTTGCCGCCGACGGCAAGCTGGGGGAACATCCTGGCCGACGCGCAGAACTTCTACCAGGTGGCCTGGTGGTACGTGGTGTTCCCGGCCGCGGCGCTGCTCATCACCACGCTGGCGTTCAACCTGCTCGGCGACGGGATCAGGGACGCCATGGACCCGCGGACCGAGCGGATCTTCGCCGCCGGGCGGGCCCGCGGACGCAGACGCCGCGGCAAGCGCCAGGTGCTGGCCGACAGCGCTGCCGAGGTGTCGCACGTGATGCCCTCCGTCCCGCCGGCCGCAGGAAGCTGACATGGCGTTCGCCGGTTTCCTCCTCCGCCGCATCCTCACCGGCATCGTGGTGATCTGGCTGGTGGCCAGCGGCGCGTTCTTCCTGTTCTTCGCCCGCCCGGTGGCCACGGTCGCGCACCAGCTGGCCGGCCGCGCGGCGACACCGCAGGTCATCAACGAGGTGATCTCGAACCTCGGCCTCAACCAGCCGATCATGGTGCAGTACTGGCATTTCCTTGACAACCTCGTACACGGGGACCTCGGCTTCTCCTACTACAGCGGCGAGTCGGTCAACACGGTGCTGAAGCAGGACCTGCCGCCCACCGCCTCTCTTGTCGTGGGCGGCGTGATCCTCTGGCTGATCGCCGGGCTGTCGGTCGGTATCATCAGCGCCACCAGGCCGCGCAGCCTGTTCGACAGGTCCTCCTCGGTCGCGGTGCTGATCGGCCTGTCGATGCCGGTGTTCGTGGTCGGGGAGCTGCTGATCCTGGTCGTGTTCGTGCCGCTCAACCAGCACGGATTCCACTGGATCCAGACCGGGTACGCCGGGCTGACGCAGGGGTTCGGCACGTGGACGGGGCACATGATCCTGCCCTGGATCAGCCTGGCGGCCGTGCAGGCCGCCGTCTACACCCGGCTGACCCGCGGCCAGCTGCTGGATACCCTCGGTGAGGACTACATCAGGACCGCCAGGGCCAAGGGCCTGTCCGAGCGGCGGGTGACGTTCAGGCACGGGGTCCGCGCGGCCCTCACCCCGGTCGTCTCGCAGCTGGGCGTGGACATCGGCCAGTTGCTCGGCGGCGTCGTCGTGGTGGAGACCGTATTCGGCCTGGGCGGCCTCGGCGAAACATCCGTCCAGGCCATCTACACCGATAACCTGCCGGTGATCATCGGGTTCGTCATCATCGCCGCCGCGTTCGTGGTCGTCGCCAACATCGTCGTCGACGTCGTCTACGCCCTGCTCGACCCCCGGGTGCGCATCACCTGACCATGTTTCGTCGTTCTCCCGCCCCGCCGGCCGCGCCCGCCGGGCCCCCCGCGAGCCTCGCGCCAGGCCGCGAGGTCTTCCGGCTCGCACCGCCGGTGGTGTTGTGGTGGGTCTGGGTGGCGTTCGCGGCGGCGAACGTCGCCGACTTCGCCATCCAGGGCACGCCGTCGGCGAGGTTCACGGCCGCGGTGTCGGCCATCCTGGTGATGGTCACCGGCGTCGCGTACGCGCTGGCGATGCGGCCGCGCGTCATCGCCGACCAGGCCGGCATCACGGTGGTGAACCCCTTCCGCGACCACCACGTCCCCTGGGCGGTGATCCAGGGAGTGGACGCCGCGGACTGGGTGCGGGTGCATCACACCAGGGATGGGTCCCCGGTGACGGCTGTCCACGTGCCGGGAAAGGCCCTCGGCTGCTGGGCGCTTTACATGTCGGCGCGGATCAAGCGGCGGGAGGCCCGCGGCGCGCCGCCGAGATCCGGCGTCTTCCGCGGTTTCGCCGGGTTCGGCCAGCAGCAGGCCGACGAGACGGCGCGCCTGCCGGCCGAGGCGAAGTACCTCGCCTCCCTCCCTCCCGCCAAGGCGATCGCCGCACGCCTGGATGCCAGGGCGGCGAAGGAACGCCGCCGGGCCGCGCAGGCCGGCACGGGGTCTCCGCTCCCGGTGACGGCGCGGTGGGCCTGGTTCCCGCTCGCCGCCGTCGCCGTGCCCGCGCTTGCCCTGCTCGTCGTCGTGCTGGCCTAGATGAGCCGTGACGGCGTCATGGCTCCACGTCGAACAAGGCGCCCCGAGCATCGCCCAGGCGCGCCGCACCCGGCTGGACCAGGCACGCGTGGCCTGCCCGGCCCGCTTCTTCAGCGATGACACCCCTCGGGGAGGCCAGCCCGGCGGCCTGGCCGGCGGGCCATGCCGCCGATAACTCCCGGTTGCGGCTCGCGGGAGGCCCTGCCGCGAGCGGGAGCGGCAGCGAGGGCTCGGGGAGCGCCTCGGGGACCAGCGGTCCGGCGCCTTCCGTCCCGGGCGGCGTCGGCGAGGCCGCGGCCTCCGGCAGCGGCGGCGGCGTACCGCCGAACGCGGGGCACAGCGCCTTGTGGCTGCACCACTCGCACAGCCTGCCCGGCCGCGGCCGCCAGTCGCCCCCGGCGCCCGCCCGCTCGATGGCCTGCCACAGCGCGGTGACCTTGCGCTCGGTGGCGAGCAGGTCCGACTCGTCGGGCACGTAGCGCAGCACCTGGCCCTCGGCGAGGTACATCAGCTGCAGCAGCCGCGGCACCTGCCCGCGCAGCCGCCAGATGACCAGCGCGTAGAACTTCATCTGGAACAGCGCGCTCGCCTCGTACGCCTCACGCGGCGCGCGGCCGGTCTTGTAGTCCACGATCCTGATCGCGCCGCCCGGCGCGACGTCGAGCCTGTCGATGTAGCCGCGCAGCCGCAGCCCCGAGGCCAGCACGGTCTCGACGTAGCACTCCCGCTCGGCCGGTTCCAGCCGGCGCGGGTCCTCCAGGGTGAAATAGGAGTCCACGATCGCAGCCGCGGACCGGAACCATGTCTCTCGTTCGGCATCATCATCGCCGGGCAGTGCGGCGAGATCCGGCTCGGCGGCGGCCAGCCGCTCCCACTCCGGGAGCAGCATCCCGCGCGCGGCCTCCGGGGTCCGCTCGGCGGCCGGCAGGTCGAACAGCCGCTCCAGCACCGCGTGCACCAGCGTGCCCCGCGCCGTCGCCTCGGTCGGCGGCTCCGGCAGCCTGTCGATCACCCGGAACCGGTACAGCAGCGGGCAGGTCATGAAATCGGCGGCGCGCGACGGCGACAGCGAGGGCCCGGCCTCGGAAGGCACGGCCGTTCCTGCGCCTGCTGCTGGTTCGTCCACAGCGACACGGTAGAGCACCGCGCCGACATTCGGAGGATCATCGCGCGGTCCGATCGCGGAGGGGCCGCCCGTGAGCCGCGACGGCCAGCCAGCCCGGAGGCGGCGTCAGGCTCCGCCGTCCGCGGGCTCAAGGGCCAGCGAGATCGAGTTGATGCACCACCGCTGGTCGGTGGGGACGTCGTAGCCCTCGCCGGTGAACAGGTGGCCCAGGTGCGAGTCGCACCTGGCGCACCGCACCTCGGTGCGGACCATTCCGTGCGAGCGGTCCTCGACGAGCGTGACCGCGTCCGCCTCGGACGGCCGGTAGAACGACGGCCAGCCGCAGTGCGACTCGAACTTGGCGTCCGAACGGAACAGCTCGGCGCCGCACGCGCGGCACCGGTACACGCCCTCGGTCTTGGTATCGGTGTACTCGCCGGTGAACGGCGCCTCGGTGGCCGCCTGGCGCAGCACGGCGTATTCCTCGGGCGTCAGCCGCTCCCGCCACTCGGCGTCGGACCGGATCAGCTTCTCCATGACACGCAGGGTACCGCCGGGAGCTTAATCGATCGGAGCCCCGGCCGCCCGATGGGATAATTGCGGCATGATGCCGGCGGGGCGCATGGTCGGGCGGGACGGCGAGCTGTCCCGGCTGCTCGCGCTGCTCGACGACGCCGAGGCGGGCCGCTCGGTGGCCGCGCTGGTCAGCGGCGACGCCGGGGTGGGCAAGTCCCGCCTGGTCGCGGAGGTGTCCCGGCTGGCCGCCGGGCGCGGCTTCACCGTGCTGTCCGGCCAGTGCGCCGAGCTCGGCGACAGCGTACCCTACCTGCCGCTGGTCGACGCGCTGCGCGGCGCGGCGCAGGACGCAGCGGTCCGCGACGCGCTCGGCTCGCGCCCCGCGCTGAGCCGACTGCTCCCGGACGGCGGCGGCTGGCGGAAAGCCGACGAGGATCGCTCCGGCCTTGCCAGGCAGCAGATGTTCGGCGAGGTGCTCGGCCTGCTCGCCGAGCTCGCGGCGGCGGCGCCGGTGCTGGTGGTGCTGGAGGACCTGCACTGGGCCGACGCCACCACCAGGGACCTGATCACCTTCCTGTCCCGGATGCTGCACCGGGAGCGGGTCGCGCTCATCGGCAGCTACCGCACCGACGACCTGCATCGCCGTCACCCGCTGCGGCCGGTGGTGGCCGAGCTGCTGCGGCTGCCCAGCGTCACCTCGGTCGAGCTGGCGCCGCTGCAGGCCGCGGCGATGGCCGAGCACCTGACGGCCGCCGCGCAGGACCGCCTCGACGCCACCGTGCTGAACGACATCGTGGCACGGGCCGAAGGCAACGCCTACTATGCCGAGGAACTGCTGGCCGCCAGCCTGGCGGGCGGCCCCGGCGCGCCCCATCCGCTGCCCGCCGGCCTTGCCGCGCTGCTGCTGAGCCGGGTCGAGCAGCTGTCCGACGCCGCCCAGCTGGTGCTGCGCGCCGCGGCGGTGGCCGGGCGCCGGGCCGACGACGAGCTGGTGCGGGCCGCGTCCGGGCTGCCGGCCGCCCAGTACGAGGCCGCGGTGCGCGAGGCCGTCGCCCACCAGCTGCTTGTCCCGGACGGCACCGAAGGCTACGTGTTCCGGCACGCGCTGCTGCGCGAGGCCGTGTACGCGGACCTGCTGCCCGGGGAGCGGACCAGGCTGCACGCCACGATGTGCTCGCTGCTGTCCGACGAGCAGCGGCTGGCGGTGCCCGGCACCACCGCCGAGCTGGCCTGGCACTGCCTGGCCAGCCATGACATCCCGGGCGCCTTCGCCGCGTCCATCCAGGCCGGACAGGAGGCCGACCGGCTGGGCGCACCCGCCGAGGCGCACCGCCACTTCGACCAGGCGCTGGCGCTGTGGGAGCGGGTGCCCGAGCCGGAGAAGACGGCCGGCATGCCGCGCGGCAAGCTCGGGTTGCAGTCGGCGATCAACGCCGCCGACAGCGGCGACTACGAGCGCGCCGTGCACCTGCTCCGGCGGCTGCGCCACCTGCTCGCCGCGCGCGCGGACCGGGGCGAGGAAACCGACCCGATCGTGGCCAGCAGGATCGGCGAGCGGCTCGCCTACTACCTGATGCTGCTCGAGGACCCCAAGGACCGCGCCGAGGCCATCGACATCGCCCGGGCCACGGTCGACGCGACCCCAGCGGACCCGCCGACGTGGCAGCGGGCCCGGGCCATAGCCACCTACGCCAACGCCCTGCTGAACGAGGACGACTTCACCGAGGCCAGGGAACTGGCCGAGCGCGCGCTGCACGCGGCCCGTGCCGCCGGCGCGCCCTGGGTGGAGGCGGACGCGCTGGTGACGCTGGGGTACATCGGCAACCGCGAGGGCCGCAACGACGAGGCCATCGAGGTGCTGACCGCCGCGCACAAGCAGGCGCGCGAGGCCAAGGTCCTCGGCGTCGAGCTGCGCGCCGCATACCACCTGGCGCGGGCGCACCTCGAACTTGGCGAGCTGGCCGCGGGGGCGGCCGTGGCGCACGAGGGCACCCGGCGGGCCGCCCAGACCGGCCTCAGCATGGCGCCGTTCGGCCTGGACCTGCAGCACCTGCACTTCCAGTGCCATTTCGCCGAGGGCGTCTGGGATCACGCCCAGGAGATCGCCGACGGCTTCCCGGTCCGGGTGACCAGCGCCGCCGAGGCATTCCTGTCCTCGATGGCCCTGTTCATCGACGTGGCGCGCGGCAACCCGGCGGCCGCGGAGCGCATCGCCTGGATCGAGCCGTTCTGGTCGGCGCACGGGTTCGACGGGTTCATCGCGCGCAGCCTGCTCGCCGAGCGCGCCGCCTGGCAGGGCGACACCGAGCAGGCGCTCGCCGACGCCGGCAAGGCGATCGACGATGCCTGCGAGCCGCCGTGGGGCCACCATCCGTCCGCCATCAGGCCGGCCGCCGTCGCCCTGGGCGCCCGGGCCGACCGGGCGGTCGCCGCCCGGCGCGCAGGTGACGAGCGCGCGGCGGCGGCCGAGGTGGCCGCGGCGGGCGGCCTGCTGCAGGTCGCCCGCGAGGGGGCGGCCTTCGTCAAGCGGCCCAAGTTCATCCTCGGCCCGGAGGGGCGCGGCTGGCTGGCCAGGGCCGAGGCGGAGTACCGCCGGGCCAGCGGCGACAACGACCCGCGGGCGTGGCAGGCGGTGCTCGACGCGTTCGGCCCCGGCTACCTCTACGAGGTGGCCCGCGCCAGGTGGCGGCTGGCCGAGGCGCTCGCCGAGGCGGGCCGCAGGGACGAGGCCGCGGAGCAGTGGCGCGAGGCGGCGCAGGCCGCGGACCGGCTCGGCGCCAGGCCGCTGCGCGCGGCGCTCGACGACCTCGCCCGCCGGGCCAGGATCGGCCCGGCGCCCGATGACGGCCGGCCGGGCGCGGCGCTTGCCTCGCTGACCGGCAGGGAACGCGAGGTGCTCCGGCTGATCGCCGCGGGCCGCAGCAACAGGGAGATCGCGGCGGCGCTGTTCATCGCGCCGAAGACCGCCAGCGTGCACGTGTCCAACATCCTGAGCAAGCTCGGCGCCGCCAGCCGCACCGAGGCCGCCGCCGTCGCCCACCGCGAGGGCCTGGCACCCGAGCCTTCCCGGGGCTGACCGCGCCGCCCGCGCGGTCCGCCCGCTCGCGTCAGCTGGGGGCCAGCTCGGCCAGGATCTCCGCGGCGCGTGCCGCCGCGGCCTGCGGGGCCACGTCCGGCGAGCCGACCCGCGGGTCCCAGTTGAGGTCGTAGAACAGCTCGGTGACCCCCTGCTCGCCGAGCCACGCGGCGTCCTCGCGTATGCGCTGGTAGCTGCCGGACAGCAGCCGGCGCCCGCCGTCGGGCCCCTTCGCCTCGGCGCCGGCCAGCACCACGCCGCGGCAGACGATCCGCACCGCGGCGGGATCCCGCCCCGCCGCCGACGCCGCGTCCCTGACCACGCCCGCCGCCTCGGCGATCCGCGACAGGTCGGCGCGGCTGGAGGTGACCCAGCCGTCCGCGATCCGCCCCGCCCGCTCCATGGCCGGCCGCGACATGCCGCCGAGCAGCACCGGCGGCCCGGGCCATGGCACGCCGTGCGGCCGCTGCACCGGCTTCGGGTCCTGGCGCCCGGGCGGGATCTCGTAGAACGAACCGCGGTGCGAGCTGACCCCGTCGGCCCACAGGGCGCGGAGCACGGCCAGGTACTCCTCGGCCCTGGCGCCGCGCCGGGCCATCGACGCGCCGGCCGCGGCGAACTCCTCCGGCATCCAGCCGATGCCGAGGCCCAGGTCGAGCCGGCCGCCGGACAGCACGTCCACCGTCGCCGCCTGCTTGGCCAGGTAGGCGGGGGAGACGAACGGCATGTTGATCACCGCCACGCCCAGCCTGATCCGGGAGGTGCGCGCGGCCGCGTACCCGAGCGCCACCATCGGGTCCAGCACGCTCCGGTAAACCGGCTCCATGCCGGATCCCTCGGGCACCAGCAGCCGCTGGAACGTCCACAGCGTCGCGTACCCGGCGTCCTCGGCCCGACGGGCGAACGACCCGAGGTACTCCGGGGCAGCCCAGGCGCCCGCGACCGGCGCGCCGAACCCGATCTGCATGGCTCATACCCTAGTCAACGAGATTTCTCCCGAACGAGCCGTGGCGCTTGCAGTTCCCGCACCCCGGGGGTGACCGACATGGACGTTGCCACGCCGCTGTCGACAGACGGCCGGTTCATCGTCGACGCGAACGGCAGGCGGGTCAAGCTGGCCGGGGTGAACTGGTACGGCGCGCAGGAGGATCTCGGCATCCCGCCGGGCCTGGAGTTCGTGCACCGCACCGCGCTGGCCCAGACGATCGCCGGGCTCGGGTTCAACAGCGTCCGGTTCCCGTTCAGCCTGTGGATGACCGAGCAGGCCGCGCCGGTCCCCGGCCGGTACCTGGCGGCGAACCCCGACCTCGACGGCGCGACGCCGATGCAGGTCTACGACGCCTGCGTCCGCGCGCTCACGGGCGCGGGCCTCATCGTCATCCCCAACTGCCACATGCTCGACCCGGGATGGTGCTGCTCGGAGGCAGACCAGCAGGGCCTCTGGTTCAACGACAACTGGCCGGCGCCGAGGTTCTTCGCGATGTGGCAGGGCATCGCGGACCGGTACAAGTCCGACCCGCTGGTCGCGGCGGTGGACGTCATGAACGAGCCGCGCCGGGCCACGGTGGGCGGCAGCGTGCTGACCCCGGAGTGGGGCACCGGGGGCGAGACGGACCTGGCCGCCATGTACGCGACCGTCGGGAACCTGCTGCACCAGATCGACCCGGACCTGCTGATCATCTGCGAAGGCACCGAGTTCGCCGCCAGCCTGGCCGGCGTGGCAAGGCACCGGGTGCGGCTGGAGCGTCCGGGCAAGGTCGTCTACAGCCTGCACGACTACGCGTGGTTCCACCCGAAGTTCCAGGCACGGCGGGCCTACGCCAGCCAGATGGACAAGGCCGCGGCGCACATCCTCGCCCGGAACGTCGCGCCGCTGTGGATCGGCGAGTTCGGCGCCGACACCAGGCCGGCGGCCGATTTCGGCTCCAGCCCCTGGTGGCGCAACCTGCGGGCCTGGCTCACCCGCAACGACGTGGACTGGTGCTGGTGGGCGGTCAACCCCACCCAGCCCAAGGGCACGGTCCCGGTGACCGGGCAGCACCGGTCCGACTGGGGTGACCCGGAGTGGTATGGCCTGCTCAGCCCGGACTGGCGGCAGCCGGGAAACCGGGCGGTGCTGGACGTGCTGACGTCGATGATCCCGCCGCGCGCCGGCCCCGGCGTCGAGGACGAGGCCGGCGGCGCAGGAATGCCTGGCCGCCGGACGACACGGCTGCGGCGCCGGATGTCCTGAGGCGCCAGGCGCGCGGACATCCGCGCCGGCCGCCGGGCCCAGCCGTGCCCCCGCTGGGGACCGTCTCCGGTCCCGATATCTGTATGGGATCGGTGCTTCTGTACGGGAAAGGCGGCCGAATTCGGCCGCTAAACCGGTACAGAAGCACCAAACGCCGACAGATAATCTGTCGGCTGGCAGCAGTTCAGCACCACCGGTCACTTATCGCACTCTTACAGCACCCGCTCACTTGGCAACAGGCGCTAGCCGAACGCGGGAACGATCTCGGCGGCGACCCGCTCCATCTGCTCGTGCTGGTCGAACAGGGCCGTGAACAGGATCAGCTCCGCGCCGGCCTCGGCGACCTGCCGCACCTCGCGCAGGCAGTCGGCCGGCCTGCCCGCGATCGCGGCGGCCTCGATGGCCGGGACCCGCTGGCCGTACAGCCGGCCGAGCGCGTCGTTGACCCGCTGCCGCGCCCGCCCGGCGTCCTCGTCGATCGCGATGTAGACCCGCTTGGCGATCGGGAAGCTGCCCGCCGGCCTGCCCGCGTCGGCCAGCGCGTCCCGCACCACCTGGGCCTGCTCGGCGAACGCCGCGGTGGTGCTCGACCCCGCGCCGATGAAGCCGTCGCCGAGGCGCACCGCCCGCCGCAGCGCCGCCGGGCTGGCCGCGCCGAACCACAGCGGCGGATGCGGCTTCTGGAACGGCTTCGGCTCCATGGCCGCGCCCTCCAGCCGCCAGAACTCCCCGCCGAAGCTGACCCGGTCCTGGGTCCACAGCGCCTTCATCAGCGCGATCCCCTCGGTGAACCGTGCCACGTAGCGGTCCGGGCTCACGCCGAACGCGGCGAACGGACGCCTGCCGCCGCCGGTGCCCACGCCGATCTCGACGCGGCCGCGGCTGAGCTGGTCCACCGTGGCGAGGCTCTTGGCCAGGTGCACCGGGCTGTGCAGCGTGGAGACGAAGACCGCGCAGCCGAGGCGGAGCCGCCGGGTGCATGCGGCGGCGAAGGTCATCGCCTCCACCGGGCTGAAGCCCGGCATCGTCCCGAGCACCCCTTCCTGCGCCCACGCGCCGTCGAAGCCGAGCTCCTCCGCGCGGGCGAGGTAAGCCCGGAACGCCTCGGGGTCGAACTGGCCGTCGGCGTAGAACTGCGGGATTGCGATCGCGAACCTCATGAGCACCAAGCCTAACGAGCACACCGCAGCGGCGATCTCGGCGGCGCAGCCCCACGACAGCGAAACGCCGGCGCCGCCGTGCCCGTAGTTGTGCCACAGCACGCCGCCGTCCCGCGGCTCGGGTTCCAGCCGCACCTCGGGCCGGTACGGGCGCAGGCCGACGCGGTGCCCGAGGACCGCCGCCCCGCGCAGCCTCGGGTCGATCGCGCAGCAGGCGGCCACGATTCGTTCGGCTATCTCAGGCTCGGGCTCCTCGTCCCAGCTGCCCTCCTCGTTGGTCCCGCCGAGCAGGACGGTGTCACCGTGCGGGAACATGTAGACGATCCAGGGCGGCTCCTCGTCCCTGTCGATGAGGAACTCCTCGATGCCCGGGTTGGCGGCCACCACCACCTGCCCGCGGACCGGCGTCACCGCGGGGTCGGGCACCAGGTGGTGCGCGGCCACGCCGGTGCAGTTGACCACGACCGCAGCCGCGCCCGCCACCTCGGCGAGCGAGCCCACCGGAGCCATCTCGATCGTGCCGCCGGCGCGGGCGAACCTGTCGCTCAGGTAGCCGAGGTACGCCGGCATGGTCGCGACCGGCGCGGTGTAGCGCCAGCCTCCGGCGAAGCCGTCCGGCAGCTCGTCCGCCCGGCACATCCGCAGGTCCGGCAGCAGCTCGGTCCAGTAGTGCGGGTCCGGCGCGGCCCGGGTGACCTCCCTGCCGCTGACCATCCGCACCCCGGTGCCGGGCTCGGCCGCCAGCCGCGACATGATCTCGAGCCCGGTCCGGCCCCAGCGCAGCACTCGCTCGCGCGGCCCCACCCGGACCAGGCCCCAGATCGCCCCGGCGGCCGCCGAGGTCGTCCGCTCCGGCGGGCTCGCGGTCCTGATCGTCACGGCCAGCCCGGCCTCGGCCAGGCAGATCCCCGTCGTCAGGCCGCTGATCCCGGCCCCGATCACCAGGGCGTCCATGCCTAGATGCGCGCCCACGCCTCGGTGAGCACCGACCGCAGGATCTGCTCCATCTCGTCGAAGTGCTCCTGCCCGCAGGTCAGCGGCGGGGCAAGCTGGATCACCGGGTCGCCGCGGTCGTCGGTGCGGCACACCAGGCCGGCGTCGAACAGGGCCGGCGACAGGAACCCGCGCAGCAGCCGTTCCGACTCCTCCTCGGTGAACGTCTCCCTGGCCGCCTTGTCCTTGACCAGCTCGATGCCGTAGAAGTAGCCGGCACCGCGGATGTCCCCGACGATCGGCAGGTCGGCGAGCCTGCCCAGCGTGGCACGGAACGCCGCCTCGTTGCCGCGCACGTTGCCGAGCAGGTCCTCCTTCTCGAAGACGTCCAGGTTGGCCAGCGCCACCGCGGCGGACACCGGGTGGCCGGCGAACGTGACGCCGTGCAGGAACGTGGCGGTGCCGGTCTCGAAGGGCTCCATCAGCGCGTCGCTGACCAGCATGCCGCCCAGCGGCGCGTACCCGGAGGTGACTCCCTTGGCGAACGTGATGATGTCCGGCTGGTAGCCGTACCGCTGCGCGCCGAAGTAGTAGCCGAGCCGGCCGAACGCGCAGATCACCTCGTCCGACACCAGCAGCACGCCGTACCGGTCGCAGATCTGCCGCACCCGCTGGAAGTAGCCGGGCGGCGGCGGGAAGCAGCCGCCGGAGTTCTGCACCGGCTCCAGGTACACCGCTGCGACCGAGGACGGTCCCTCGCGCAGGATCGCACGCTCGATCTCGTCCGCCGCCCAGCGCCCGAACGCCTCCTCGTCGTCGCGCACGAACTGCGGCGCGCGGTAGAAGTTGGTGTTCGGCACCCGGACGCCGCCCGCTGGCAGCGGCTCGAACGGGTGCTTGATGTCGGCGAGGCCGGTGATCGCGAGCGCCCCCAGGCTGGTGCCGTGGTAGGCGATGTCGCGGCTGATCACCTTGTACCGGCCGGGCTGGCCGCGCGTCTTGAAGTACTGCTTGGCCAGCTTCCACGCCGACTCGACCGCCTCCGAGCCGCTGGTGGTGAAGAACACCCTGTTCAGGTCGCCCGGGGCCAGCTCGGCCAGCCGTCCGGCCAGCTCGATCGCCTTGGGGTGCGCGTACGACCACAGCGGGAAGTACGCCAGCTCGGCCCCCTGCCTGGCCGCCGCCTCGGCGATCTCCGTGCGGCCGTGGCCGGCCTGGCTGACGAACAGCCCGGACAGCCCGTCCAGGTACCGCCTGCCGTGCTGATCGAAGACGTAGGCTCCCGAGCCGCGCACGATCACCGGGACGTCGCTGTCGGCGTAGGCGGACATCCGGGTGAAGTGCAGCCACAGGTTGCGCTTGGCCGTCCGCTGCAGGTCCGGCGTGGCGTCGGCGGAAAATGTCATCTCGTTCCCCAGGAGTAGGTCTGCTTGCGGAGCTTCAGGTACACGAACGTCTCTGTGCTCGTGACCGAGTGGATCGCCCGCACCCGGCCCAGAATCTCCAGCAGGTGGTCGTCGTCCTCGCAGACGACCTCGGCCAGCAGGTCGAACGAGCCCGCGGTGATGACGACGTAGTCGATCTCGTCCATCTCGGCGAGCTGGCCGGCCACCTTGTCCAGGTCGCCATCGGACTTGATCCCGATCATCGCCTGCCGCCGGAAGCCGAGCGTGAGCGGGTCGGTGACGGCCACGATCTGCATGACGCCGGCCTCTTGCAGCCGCTGCACGCGCTGCCGCACGGCCGCCTCGGACAGCCCGACGGCCTTGCCGATCGCCGCGTAGGACCGCCTGCCGTCCTGCTGGAGCTGCTCGATAATCTTCTTGGAGACGTCGTCGGGCGCCGCGCCGCCGGTATCCCTCCCGCTCGCGCTGCGCGCCATGCGGTCGCCTCCTCGTCAGCGGCGCCACGTCCGGGTGCCGGTCAACTGATTTCGTAGACATCTGTAACGATAGCAACTGAATCCCTTGTATTGATAGTCGTTCTCTGCGAAGCTCGTGGCAGAGGATCGATGATCGTGGAGGCTGCCGATGACAGGATCGCGGCTGCAGAACTTCGTGAACGGCAAGTTCACCGACGCCAGCGACGGGCGCGCCAGCGACGTGATCGACCCGAGTACCGGCGAGGCCTACGCGCAGGCGCCGGTCTCCGGCCGCCGGGACGTGGACGCGGCGCTGCGGGCCGCGGCGGACGCCTTCGAAGGGTGGCGGGATGCCACCCCGGCCGAGCGCAGCCTGGCCCTGTTCCGGATCGCCGACGCGATGGAGAGCCGGGCCGATGAGATCGTCGAGGCGGAGACCCGCAACACCGGCAAGCCGGTCGCGCTGACCCGGTCGGAGGAGATCCCGCCCACGGTCGACCAGGTGAGGTTCTTCGCCGGCGCCGCGCGGCTGCTGGAGGGCCGCAGCGCCGGCGAGTACATGCGCGACCACACCTCGATGGTCCGGCGCGAGCCGGTCGGCGTGTGCGCCCAGGTGACGCCGTGGAACTACCCGATGATGATGGCGGTCTGGAAGTTCGCGCCCGCCATCGCGGCCGGGAACACCGTGGTGCTCAAGCCCTCGGACACCACCCCGGTCTCCACGCTGCTGCTGGCGGAGATCGCCGCCGAGTTCCTGCCGCCCGGGGTGTTCAACGTCGTCTGCGGCGACCGCGACACCGGCCGCGAGCTGGTCTCGCACAAGATCCCGGCCATGGTCTCGATCACCGGCTCGGTCCGGGCCGGCATGGAGGTCGCCCGCGCCGCCGCCGACGACCTGAAGCGGGTGCACCTGGAACTGGGCGGCAAGGCCCCGGTGGTCGTCTTCGACGACGCGGACGTGGCGAGCGCGGCCGAGGGGATCGCCGGCGCCGGCTACTTCAACGCCGGGCAGGACTGCACCGCCGCCACCCGGGTGCTGGCCGGCCCCGGCATCGCCGCCGACCTGACCGACGCGCTGGCCGAGCAGGCAAGGAACACGGTGACCGGCGGCCCCGACGTGCCGGACGCCTACTACGGCCCGCTGAACAACCCGGACCAGCTCGCGCGGGTGGAGGGCTTCATCGCCAGGGCGCCGTCGCACGCCCGGGTGGTCACCGGCGGGCACCGGGTCGGGTCACGCGGCTACTTCTACGAACCCACGGTCGTGTCCGGCCTGCACCAGGACGACGAGATGATCCAGGACGAGATCTTCGGACCCGTCATCACCGTGCAGCGGTTCGGCGACGAGGACGAGGCGGTCCGCTGGGCGAACGGCGTCCAGTACGGGCTCGCCGCCAGCGTGTGGACCAAGGACCACGGCCGGGCGATGCGGATGGCCAAGCGCCTGGACTTCGGCGCGGTGTGGATCAACACCCACATCCCGATCGTCGCCGAGATGCCGCATGGCGGCTTCAAGCACTCCGGCTACGGCAAGGACCTGTCCGTGTACGGCCTCGAGGACTACACCCGCATCAAGCACGTCATGAGCTACATCGGCACCTGACCGCACCGCGGCCGTTGTCCCTAACGACCGGTGGTGCCTGGCCCCGCAACGCCAGCTCGGGTGCTGCGGGGCCAAGGGCCTCGTTGTGACAACCACGCCCACCGGTGGGCGTCGTTGTGACAGCCACGCCCTTGGGCCGGCTCGGGATCGTGGCCCGTCCCGGCCTGGCCGCCGTGGCCGCCGTGGCCTCAGCTGGTGCCGGGGCGGCGCCAGACGCCGCGCTCGTGCATGAGCTCGACCTGCCGCTCGGTGACCTCGCGGCGGTACTCGTCGTGCTTGTAGGGCGCGCGGTCCAGGTACAGGTTCCTCGGGTACACGGGCTGTTCGTAGATGATCTGGTACTGCTCGGTGGTCAGGTCCTTGATCCAGTTGTCCCACTGCGCGCCGGCGCGGAACTTGCGCAGCGCCTCGACGTCGATGGTGCCCGCCACCCACGACGAGCCGCCGCTGTAGTCGTGCCGGCCGATCACCTGGCCGCGGTAGTCGATCACGGCGGAGCCGCCGCCGAAGGTGTCGATGGGGACGTCGGAATCGGAATGCAGGTAATACGTGCCGACATTGCAGGCGATCAGGTAGAAGTTGTTGTCGAGCGCCCGCGCCCTGTTCTGCACCTCGAACAGGCCGTTGCCCACGTGCGGGTGCGGATACGGGCCGCGGTACACCACCTCGGCGCCGTTCATCGCCAGGCCGCGGGCGTTCTCCGGGTACGAGCCCTCGTTGGCCATCAGGAACCCGAGCCGGCCGATCTCGGTGTCGGCGACCGGGTAGAACGCGTCGAGGTTACGGCCGTACAGCTCGATCCACTTGTCCCACACGTTATGCGGCGTCACTGAATGCTCCACCGGCAGCAGCGGCACCACCTTGTGGTGCCTGAGGATCACCTCGCCCTGCGGAGAGAGGATGAAGCCGACGTTGAAGAAGCGCCCGGGGAACTCCGGGTGCCTGGCCTTTGCCTGCGCCATCAGGTACACGTCCCGCTGGCGCGCCAGCGCGCCCAGGGCGTCGGTCTCCGGTCCGGGGATGTTGATCGCGCACGCGGCGGCGAACTCCTCGTGGTCGAGGTCAAGGACCTCGTCGTTGAAGCCCTGCAGCGCTCCCTCCGGGATGGCGATCAGCCGCACCGGCAGGTCGAGGCTGGACAGCCAGCACGCCGCCTTGATCAGGTGCGACAGGTGCTCGATGTTCTTCTTGATCTCGTCGCGGTACCGGATGCCGCGCATCGTGGGCACCAGGCCCAGGGCTTGGTAGGGCTCGACCATGACTGATCCCTTCGACGTTCCGGGCCTGTCCAGGGAGGGCTCGCGCTGCGCCGCCCCTGTCGGGGGCCTCCCTTAGCCCCCGGTTGTACCGCATATCCGGCGCGGACGACAGACCCGCCGCGCCGGCCGCGCCACCGCGACGGGAGCCGGCGGTTGTAACGAAGTCATGACGCCGGGAGATTTTTTCGATCCGCGCCGGTGCCGATGCCGTTTCCCGGGTAGGAGCGTCTCGACCCGGTCGTCCGCCCGGGTCGACCTGGTCGTCCGACCCGGGTGCCCGGCGGAACCCTGCGCCGCCGGGCACCCTCGTGCGCTAGCCGAGGTTCAGCAGCAGGATGCCGGCCACCACCAGGACGGTGGCCGCGATGCGGGTGCGGCCGAACGGCTCGCGGAACGCGACGGTTGCGATGAGGGCGCCGAAGATCACGCTGGTTTCGCGCAGCGCGGCGATCGGCGCCAGCGCGCCCCTGGTCTGCGCCCACAGCACCAGGCCGTAGGCGAGCACGCTCAGCGCGCCGGCGGCCACGCCGGACAGCAGGATCCGCGGCGGCTGGCTGGCTATCATGCTCCGCCGCCGGGCCAGCGCGAACATGGGCACGCACAGGCTTTCCAGCAGCATCAGCCAGCCGATATACCCGGCCGGGCTGTGCGACAGCCGCACCCCGACGCCGTCGACCGTGGTGTAGGCGGCGATGGTCAGGCCGGTGCCCACCGCCGCGAGGAACGCCGGGCGCCCGGGCCGCCGGCCCGCCAGCACCAGGGTGGCCAGGCCGCCCGAGACCACGAGCACCCCGGCCACCTGCGGCGGGGCGGGGATCTCGTGCACGAAGACGGCCGCCAGGATCGTCACGACCAGCGGTGATATGCCCCTGGCCAGGGGGTACACCTGGCCGAACTCGCCGAACCTGTAGCACCGCATCAGCAGCAGGTTGTAGAAGACGTGGATCGCGACCGACCCGAGCAGGTACGGCCGGCTGGCCGGCGCGGGCAACGCGGCCACGATGGTCAACGGGATCGCCGCGGCGAGGCCGCCCACGCCGATCAGCGCGAAGGCGAGAGTCTGGTCCTTGATGGCGTGCGCGATCGCGTTCCAGGTGGCGTGCGTCACCGCGGCGGCCAGCACCACGAGGGCGACGGCCGGCGGGAATGTGGCGGACGGGTCCATCCGGGCTCCTCTGGTTCAGGCCATGCTGAAGCGGAGCCCTCAGGGCTTCTATCCCGTCAGGTGTTCCCCGGGCTCACGGGACGAGCCCGCGGGACCCGGGTCGCGGCGTCGCTCGGTCCAGCCCCGGCCGCCCCGATTGTGTCCGACGGCGGGCGCCCGGCGGAACCCTAGACGCAACCACGTGCTGACCTCAGCCTACTCCGCCTCGCCGCCGGCCCCGGCCGGAGCACGTGCCTGGATTGTCCCGCTATGCGCCCCTGCCTCGCTTGCCCGGTACACGTCCCGCCTCGCTCATACGTATGTAGTTCGCGGTGCTATAGCACCTCAACTCGCATACATATCGGAATAGGCGCTGCCGGCCGACGGGTTTGGCGGCCGGCCGGCGGGTTTGACGGGCGGCCGGCGGGTTTGGCGGGCGGCCGGACCCGGGTAAACTGACAAAAAGCCATCATATATGAGATGTGATACATGATATCGGCGGCGCGCATGACCTCACCGCTGGCGCGGCCGGCAGACGCGCAAGTCCCCAGGTCGCCGTTCCTGACGGCGGCCGCGACGGCGCTTCCCCCGCGCACGGTCGCGGTGCTCCAGGCGATCAAGCACGCGATCCTGTCCGGCGAGCTGCAGCCGGGCCGCCCGCTGGTCGAGACCGACCTGGCCGATGTGCTCGGCGTGTCGAAGACGCCGGTGCGCGAGGCGCTGAAGACCCTGGCCGGCGCGGGGCTGGTCACGATCAGCCCCTACAAGGGCGCCGTCGTCCGCGCGGTCGACGACGAGCAGGCACGGCACATCTACGACGTGCGGCTGCTGCTCGAGCCGGAGGCGCTCGGCCGCGCGGTGGCCGCCGGGCACGACTGGGGGCCCGCGCACCAGGCCCTGGCCAGGGCCGACAAGGCCGCCGACCAGGCCGAACGCAGCCTGGCCAACCGCGACTTCCACCGCGAGCTGTACGCAGGCTGCGGAAACCCGCTGCTGGTCCGGTTGCTCGATGACCTGCGCGACCAGACCGCGCTGGTCAGCGCGGCCGCCTGGCGCCACGACCCGCAGGGGCTTGGCACCCCGAGCTGGCAGCGGGAGGCCGCCGAGCACCTGGCCGTACTGCAGGCCGCCGAGGCCGGCGACGCCGCCCGGGCCACGGGCCTGCTCCGCGCGCACATCGGCTCGTTCGTCGCCCGCAACTTCCCGGAGAAACCATGAACCACCAGACCCACGAGACACTGCGCAGCGCCCTGGCCACGGCGGTCGTCGTCCCCGTCGTGCCGCTGCACGAGGACGGGAACCCGGACTGGGACACCTACGCCGCGCTGACGGGCCGGCTGATCGACGGCGGCATCACCGTCATCACCCCGAACGGTAACACCGGCGAGTTCTATGCGCTCACCCCGGCGGAGGCCAGGCGGGCGGTGGAAACCGCCGCCAAGGCCGCGGGCGGCCGGGCGGAGCTGCTGGCCGGCGTCGGCCACGACGTCGCCACCGCCATCGACGCGGCCAGGCACGCCGCCGACCACGGCGCCCGCATGGTCATGATCCACCAGCCGGTGCACCCCTATATATCCGCCCAGGGCTGGGTCGACTACCACGCCGCGATCGCCAGCGCGGTCCCGGATCTCGGCGTCGTCCTGTACATACGGACCGACCGCGTCACCGGCGCGGACATCGCCGCGCTCGCCGACCGGGCGCCGAACGTCGTCGGCGTCAAGTACGGAGTGCGCGACGCGATCGGGTTCGCCGCCGTGGCCAGGGACGCCGGGATCGGCCGGCTCGCCTGGCTGGCCGGCGCCGCCGAGCTGACCGCGCCGATGTTCTGGGCGGCCGGCGCCCGCGGCTTCACCTCGGGGCTGGCCAACGTCAGCCCGCGGCTGGCGCTGTCCATGCTGGACGCGCTGCGCGCGCACGATTTCGGCGCCGCGATGGACGTGTGGGAGACGGTGCGCCGGTTCGAGGAGCTGCGGGCCGCCGACGCCAGCGCGGACAACGTCAGCGTGGTCAAGGAGGCGCTGGCCCAGCTCGGCCTGTGCCGCGCCGACGTCCGCCCGCCCAGCCGGCCGCTGCCCGCCCGCGTCAAGGACGCGATCGCGCAGATCCTGCACGCCTGGGGCCTGAAGTGACGGCACGGAAGCCCGGGGACCTGCGCAGCGTCCGCTGGTTCGGCGAGACGCGCAGCGCCGGGCTGCGTGCGTTCAGCCACCGGTCCCGGATGCGCCAGCTCGGCATCGACGCCGAGGAGCACCTCGGCAAGCCGATCATCGTCATCCTGAACACCTGGTCCGAGATCAACCCGTGCCACATGCACCTGCGCCAGCGGGCCGAGCAGGTCAAGCGGGGCGTGCTGGAGGCCGGCGGCTTCCCCGTCGAGCTCCCGGTGGCCACGCTTAGCGAGACGTTCCAGAAGCCGACCCCGATGATGTACCGCAACCTGCTGGCGATGGACGCCGAGGAACTGCTGCGCTCCTACCCGGCCGATGGCGCGGTGCTGATGGGCGGCTGCGACAAGACCACGCCCGCGCTGCTGATGGGCGCGGCCAGCGCCGACCTGCCGGCCATCTACGTGACCGCGGGCCCGATGCTGCGCGGCAACTTCCGCGGCCAGCCGGTCGGCAGCGGCACCGACATGTGGAGGTTCTGGGACGACGCAAGGGCCGGGCTCGTCGGCGACTGCGAGCTCGCCGACCTGGAGTGCGGCATCGCCCGCTCGCCCGGCCACTGCATGACGATGGGCACCGCGTCCACGATGACCTCGGCCGCCGAGGCGCTCGGCATGACCCTGCCCGGCATGGCCTCGATCCCGGCGGTCGACTCCGCGCACTACCGGATGGCCGCGGCCAGCGGCCGCCGCATCGTGCAGATGGTGTGGGAGGACCTGACCCCGGGCACGGTCCTCACCCGCGAGGCGTTCCTGGACGCGGCCGCCACGGTGCTCGCGCTCGGCGGCTCCACCAACGCGCTCATCCACCTGATCGCGATGGCGGGCCGCGCCGGGGTGAGGCTGACCCTGGACGACTTCGACGCGATCTCCCGCCGGGTGCCGTGGCTGGCCAACATCAAGCCCGGCGGCGGGTACCTGATGGAGGACTTCTACTACGCCGGCGGGCTGCGGGCCCTGCTCGCCCAGCTCGCGAAGGTCCCTGGCACGCTGCACCCGGACCGGTTGACCGTCACCGGACGATCGTTCGGCGAGCAGATAACCGAAGCACCGGTCTACAACGACGACGTGATCAGGACGCCGGAGACCGCGCTAGCCGCCGAGGGGGGAGTCGCGGTGCTGCGCGGCAACCTCGCGCCCGACGGGGCGGTCATCAAGCACATCGCCTGCGAGCCGCGGCTGCGCAAGCACACCGGCCCCGCCGTCGTCTTCGACGACTACAAACAGCTGCAGGCCACGATCAACGACCCGGCGCTGAACGTCACGCCCGACTCGGTGCTGGTGCTGCGCAACGCGGGCCCGGTGGGCGGCCCCGGCATGCCCGAGTACGGCATGCTGCCGATCCCCGGCTACCTGCTGGCCCGCGGCGTCCGCGACATGGTGCGCATCTCCGACGCCCGGATGAGCGGCACCAGCTACGGCGCCTGCGTGCTGCACGTGGCCCCCGAGTCGTTCGTGGGAGGCCCGCTCGCGCTGGTCCAGACCGGCGACCTCATCACGCTCGACGTCGCCGCCCGCGAGCTGAATGCCGACATTCCCGAACGAGAGTGGGTGCGCCGCCGCAGCCTGTGGCGGGCCCCGGCGGCGAAGTTCACCCGGGGTTACGGGTCGCTGTACAGCCAGCACATCACCCAGGCCAACGAGGGCTGCGACTTCGACTTCCTGGCCAGGCCCGGCCGGGACCCGGATCCCGACCCTACCTAGACCCGGCGAGGACAACGATGATCCAGGCATTCAACCCGCGGACCGCGGAACCGGTGGGGGAGCCGGTCGCCGAGACCACCGACGCCGAGGTCGACGCGCTGGTGGCCGCGGCGCTCGGCGCCTGCCCCGCGTGGGGCGCGCTGGACGCCATACCGCTGCGGGCCGCCGCGCTGGACGCGGCGGCGGGCGCGCTGGACGCCCGCGCCGGGGAACTCGCCGCGATCGCCGACACCGAGACCGCGCTCGGCGGCGAGCGGCTGTCCGGCGAGATAGCCCGCACCACCGGCCAGCTGCGGCTGTTCGCGGGCGTGCTGCGGGACGGCGGCTACGTCGACGCCGTCGTCAGCCCCGCCGGGGGCGCCGCCCCGGACGTCCGCCGGATCACCCGGCCGGCCGGGCCGGTCGCGGTGTTCGCGGCGTCGAACTTCCCGTTCGCGTTCTCCGTCGCCGGCGGCGACACCGCCTCCGCGCTGGCCGCGGGCTGCCCGGTCGTGGTCAAGGCGCACGAGAACCACCCGGTCACCTCGGACCTGACCGCGGAGATCGTCGCCGGGGCGCTCGCGGCGGCCGGGGCGCCGCCGGGGACGTTCGGGCTGGTGCACGGGGTGCAGGCCGGGCTGCGGCTGCTGCGCCACCCGGGGGTGGCGGCGGCCGGGTTCACCGGGTCCACCGGCGGCGGGCTCGCGCTGGCCAGGATCTGCGCCGAGCGGCCGGTGCCGATCCCGTTCTACGGCGAGCTCGGCTCGGTCAACCCGTGCGTGGTGCTGCCCGGCGCCGCGGCGGCCCGCCCGGCGCAGATCGCCGCCGGGTACGCCGGGTCGCTGACGCTCGGCGCCGGGCAGTTCTGCACCAACCCGGGGCTGCTGTTCGTCCCCGAGGGCACCGGGCTGCTCACCGCGGTCGCCGAGGCGGTGCGGGCGTCGGCCGGCGGCCCGATGCTGTCGGCGCGGATCTTCGCCGGCTACACCGAGGCGGTGGCCGAGGCGGCGGCGCACCCCGGCGTCACCGAACTGGCCGCCGGCCGGCCGGGGCACGGGCCGTGGGGCGCGAGGCCGCAGGTGTTCCAGACCACGCTGAAGGAGTTCGCCGCGGACCCCGAGGTGCTGGCCCGCGAGCGGTTCGGCCCGGCCGGGCTGGTGATCGCCTACCCGTCGGTCGCGGACCTGCTGCCCGTGCTCGGCGCGCTGCCGGGCAACCTGGTCGGCTGCGTCCATGTCGACACCGGCTCGCCCGGCGACATGGACCTGGCCCGCCAGGTGGTCGCGGCGCTGGAGCACGTCGCGGGCCGGATCGTCTGCAACGGCTGGCCGACCGGCGTCGCCGTGGTCGCGGCCCAGCATCACGGCGGCCCGTGGCCGGCCACCACCATGCCCGGCTTCACCTCGGTCGGCACCGCGGCGATCCGCCGCTGGCTGGTCCCCGTCGCCTACCAGGACTTCCCGGCCGGCCTGCTGCCGGCGCCGCTGCGCGACGCCTGACCGCCCAGCCGCCGGAAACCGACCCGCAGGGCTACCCTGAGCCGCACGGCTGCGCGGGCCAGGTCGCTCCGCACCGTACCGGCCGGGACGCCGAGTTCCCGTGCAATTTCATCGGCGGAGAGGCCACTCCAGAACCTCAACCGGACGGCATCCCGTTGCCGTCTGGGCAATGCGCTGACGGCACTCTGGACCGCCAGATCTCCGACATCGCCTGCCGCATCGACACGTGCGCGGGGAAACCGACGCTGGGATTGTCCGCGGTCGCGCGGAAGCTCGCCCGCAGGCCCGCCGCGGTCAGCCTGACCCACTCGATGCACACCTCGGCGACCGAGGTCGGGCAGCGCACGCCCGCGGCCGCCACCAACAGCGGCGCCTCGGGGGCAGGAAGCGGAGGATGCTGCGCGCCCGGGGCGACAGGCGGTCGGTGGTCCACGCCTCCTCCCAGACGATGGCCACGTCGGCGTCGCTGATGCCGGGCTGGCCGAGGAGCCGGTCCCTGACCTCGGTGAGCACGGTGGCGGCGAACGGGCACCAGCCGGACGTCAGCAGCAGTTCGACCTTCGCGACCCCGGCTTCGACATGGACCGAGCGCACCAGGCCCATGTCGATGACCGAGATGCCCTTCTCCCGGCAGCACGGATCGTAGACCCCGGCAAGCGCGTCGCGTGCCCACCCCGGCAGCTCGGACATACCGTCATCCTCAGCCCGTTGGTACCGGATGGCAAGACCGCTGCCTGCGGGTAGTTCAGTGCGGGCTCTGTCAGGGGATCGAGTTCCACCCGGGCATCAGGTACTTCCACGGCGACGCGGTGCCGCCGATTCCGGTCTTGACCTCGATCACGGCCGGCCGGCCCGTGGAGCCGTCGGCCAGCGCCTTGGTCAGCGTCTCCTCCAGCGCCTCGGGAGAGCGCACCGCGTAGCCCGCGGCGCCGAACGCCTCCGCGGCCGCGGCGAAGTCCGGGTTGTGCAGCCGCGCGCCCACCTCGCGCCCGGCGTACAGCCGCTGCTGGTCGAGCAGCACGTTGCCGTAGGCGTCGTTGTTGAACACGACCGCGACCACGCCCAGGCCGTATTGCACCGCGGCGGCCAGCTCGCCGATGCCGAACATGAACCCGCCGTCACCGGCGACCGACACCACCGCCCGGTCCGGGAACGCCGCCTTGACCCCGAGCGCGGTGGGGTAGCCGAACCCGAGCGTGCCCTGGTAGCCGCAGGTGACGAACTGCCGCGGCGCGTGCACCGGGAACCCGAAGTACGACGCGAATCCCGCCTGGCAGATCTCCTCGACGAAGAACCCGTCGGCCGGCAGCGCCGCGCGGATCGCCGCCAGGTAGTCCAGGTCGGTGCCCACGTCGCGGAACTCCCGCGCCGCCTGCTCCTTGACGGCCCGGAACTCGGCGCTGCGGTCCCGCGCCGGCACGCCCCGCCGCCGCAGCTCCGCGGCCAGCGCTCCCGCCGCCTGCCGCGCGTCGGCCACCACCGCCACCTCGGGCCGCAGCCGGACCGCCCGCAGCCGGACCGGCTGCACCGGGTCGATGTCGATGAGCACCGTGCGCAGTCTGTTTCTTCCTGGAGGGGCCGCCCCCCCGGACCCCCCCGCGGACGCGTCGCGCCAGCGGAACCAGGCCAGCTCGAGCCGCGAGCCGATGCCGAGCAGCACGTCGGTCCGCGGCCACAGCCGGAAGCCCGCGGCGCTGGTGAACCCGTGCGGGTCGTCGTCGGCCACGATGCCGCGCCCGCCGCGGAACGACACCACCGGCGCCTGCAGCAGCCGGGCCAGCTCGGCCACCTCGGCGACGGCGTCCCTGGCGCCGCCGCCGACCATGATCATCGGGTTCTCCGCCCCGGCCAGCACGTCCGCCGCCCGCTCGATCGCGGCGCGATCGAGCGGCGGCGGCTGCACCGGCACCGGAGGCACCTCCTCGGCCGGCGCCGCGGCGGCCAGCACGTCCCACGGCACGGCGATGGCGACCGGGCGGGGCCGCCCGGACCTGGCGTGGTAGAACGCCCGCGCGGTCAGCTCGCCGGCCTGCGCGGGGTGCTCGACGGTCGCCGCCCACTTGGTCAGCGAGCGCATGGTCGCCAGCTGGTCGGGCAGCTCGTGCAGGTGGCCCAGGCCCCTGCCGATGTAGGCCGACGGGATCTCCCCGGTGATGCACAGCACCGGCGCGCTGGCCCCGTACGCGGAGATCAGCGCGGCGGATGAGTTAAGGAACCCCGGCCCGGGCACCACCGAGTAGACCCCGGTGCGCCCGGTGGCCTGCGCGTAGCCGAACGCCATGTACCCCGCGGCCTGCTCGTGCCGCGCGCCGATCACCCGGATGCCCGCCCGCGCCATCGCGTCGAACAGCGGGTAGGTCTGCACGCCGGGTATCCCGAAGACCGTGTCCACGCCATGGCTGATCAGCGACCGCACGATGGCCTCGGCGGTGGTCACGGTCTCGGTCACCGGGCACCTCCGTCCCGTCGGCTCAGGGTTCGCACGACGACCCTACGCGATCCGCCGGGCCGGGCCTGCCCGGCCCGCCTGCAGGGCGAGCAGGGCCACGTGCAGGGAGGTGCGCGACTCAGCCGCGTCCAGGTCGGTGCGCAGCAGCCGCTCGATCCGGCGCAGCCGCTGGTAGAACGTGGGCCTGGCCAGGTGGGCGTTCCTGGCGGCCTCGGCCTTGTTGCCGCCTGCGGCCAGGTAGGCGGCCAGCACGCCGAGCAGGCCGCCGTCAGGGTCGGCGGCGAGCAGCGCGCCGAGTTCCCGCTCCACGAAGGTCTGCAGCCGCGGGTCGTCGCGGAGCAGGTGCAGCAGCCCGCGCAGCCGCAGGTCGGCCAGCCGGTAGAAGAGGGGCGCATCAGGACCGTCCAAGCGTTCGGCCGCCACGTCGGCGACCTGGCTGGCCTCGAGGAAACAGCGGCGCACGTCCCTGATCGACGTCACCGTCGCGCCGACCCCGGCGACGAGGTCGAAGCCAAGCCGGTCCCTGACCCGGCCCGCCAGGCCGGCCAGTATCGCGTCGGGGTCTGCCCGCGGTCCGAGCGAGAGCATGACGCCCGCGCTCGTGTCGTCCAGCGTCCCGACCAGCGCCGGGATCCGCGCGGCGCGGCAGGCGTCCGCGGCGGCGTCCGCGACGTCGAGCACCCGTGCGTGCGCGGAAACCCCGAGCGCACCGGGGACGCCGGCCGGATCGCGCAGCCGCAGCACCATCCCGATGAGCTGCCGCCCGTCGACCGGCACCCCGAGGGCCCTGGCCCGGACGGCGGCCTCGGCGGGGTCGGCGTGCGCCTGGCTGATGATGGCGCTGATCAGCGTCCGGTGCGCCTGCCGCTCTATGCTGTCGGAGTGCCGGGCGAGCAGGCGGCCGAGCGCGAGCGTGGTGGCGGCCCGCTCGATCAGCACGGTGTCCGTGGCCGTCGGCGTGCCGTCGCACACCAGGATCACCCGGCCCCAGTCCTCGCCGCGGGCGCCCACCGGCGTGTACAGCCAGCCCGAGGCCTGGTCGTAGGCCGTCCGCCCCGCTGCACCCACCGAGCCCGCGGCGCCGGCACCGGTGACCGCCCGGCTGCGCCCGGCGAAGCCGGCCAGCAGCCGGGCCGGGTCCGCCCCGCCGGGCTCGCACGCCAGCACCCGGTGCGACAGGTCCTCAAGGATCACCGGCCGCCCGGCCAGCATCGCGGTCTGCCGCACGATCTCGTCGGGCGAGGCGCCCGCCACCGACAGCTCGGTGAAGACCTCGTGCAGCCGCTGCGAGGCCCGGAGCTCCTCAAGATGCGCGTCGATGATCCTGGCGTGCACCGCCTCGGTGATCTCCACGAACGGGACCTCGCGTTCGAAGGCGATCAGCGTCAGTCCCGATTCCGCGGCGGCCCGGACCAGCGCCGCGGGCAGCGCACCGGTGAAGCGGCGCCCGAGCTCGACCGCCAGCGCGCTGACGCCCGCGGCGGCCAGCTCCCAGGCGTACCGGGCCAGCAGCGCGGGCTCGGACGGCAGCGCGATCCCGGTGGTCAGCACGAACTCGCCGCCGTGCAGCAGGTGCGCTGCATCGGCCAGCTCCAGCACGTGCACCCAGCGGACCCGGGTGCCCAGCCCGTCCGCGCCCGCGACCACCCGCGGGCTGCCGCGGCGGATGACGTCCAGCCCCAGCAGGTCGGCGACGGTCGGCAGCATGGCGACATCCTGTCAAGAAATCGGCAGATTGCTTACATGATGCACATTCCCTGCCTTCCGCGCGGCAAGCGAGAGTGGGGTATGAGCACAACGATGTGACATCGTGGTGCCTATAACCACATCGGTGTCACATCGTTGCGGACACGAGAGGTGCCGAGGAACCATGAACGAGCTTTTCGAGCGTCACCGCGCGGTCATCCCGAGCTGGGTCGGGGTCTACTACGACGAGCCGATCGAGATCGTCAGCGGCAAGGGCTGCCGGGTCACCGACCGCCAGGGCCGCAGCTACCTGGACTTCTTCGCCGGCATCCTCACCAACATGCTCGGCTACGACGTGCCGGAGGTCCGGGACGCGGTGGAGCGGCAGATCGCCACCGGGGTCGTGCACACCTCGACGGTGTACCTGATCCGCAACCAGGTCGAGCTCGCCGAGAAGATCGCCAGGCTGTCCGGCATCCCCGGCGCCAAGGTCTTCTTCACCAACTCCGGCACCGAGGCGAACGAGACCGCGCTGCTGGCCGCGCTCGCCGCCCGGCACGCCGACCAGGTGCTCGCGCTGCGCGGCAGCTACCACGGCCGCTCGTTCGGCGCGGTCGCGGTGACCGGCAACGCGGCGTGGAAGCCGAGCGGCCACAGCCCGTTCGGCACTCATTACCTGCACGGCACGGACCGGCACGCTGACCCCTACGCGAGCCTGTCCGACGCGGACTACGTCAAGGCCTGCGTGGCCGACCTGCGCGACCTGCTGGCCGGCGGCGTCCATCCCGCCGACGTCGGGTGCCTGCTCGCCGAGCCGATCCAGGGCGTCGGCGGGTTCACCATGCCGCCCGACGGGCTGCTGGCCGCCTACAAGGAGGTCCTCGACGAGCACGGCATCCTGCTGATCTCCGACGAGGTGCAGACCGGCTGGGGGCGCACCGGCGAGCACTTCTGGGGCATCGGCGCGCACGGCGTCACCCCGGACGCGATGACGTTCGCCAAGGGGCTCGGCAACGGCTTCGCCATCGGCGGCGTGGTGGCGCGCGGCGAGCTGCTCGACGGCATCCGCGGCAACGGCATCTCCACCTTCGGCGGCAACCCGGTGGCCACGGCCGCGGGCAACGCGGTGCTGGACTACCTGCTGTCCCACGACCTGCAGCGCAACGCCGCCGTCACCGGCGGGCTGATCATCGGCGGCCTGCGGGAGGCGGCGGCGGCGCTGGACGTCGTCGGCGAGGTGCGGGGCAAGGGGCTGATGTTCGCGGTGGACCTGGTGGACCCGGCCACCCGCCAGCCCAGCCCGAAGCTGGCCGCGCGGATGCTGGAGGCGACCAGGGAACGCGGGCTGCTGATCGGCAAGGGCGGCATGGGCGGGAACGCGCTGCGGATGGCGCCGCCGCTGACGCTCAGCGAGGCCGAGGCCAAGGAGGGCCTGCAGATCCTGACCGACGCGCTGGCCGCGGTCAACGAGGAGGCCACACGATGAGGCGCATAACCCACTGGATCGGCGGCAAGCCGTGGGACGGGGAGGCCGGGCGCCGCGGCGACGTCTACGACCCGGCGACCGGGCAGGTCACCGGCCAGGTGGACTTCGCCGCCCCCGCCGAGGTGGACCTGGCCGTCGCGGCGGCCCGCGACGCGTTCCGCGACTGGCGGCATGCCTCGCTGTCCAGGCGCGCCGCGGTCATGTTCGGCTTCCGCGAGCTGGTCAAGGCGAACGCCGCGACGCTGGCCGGCCTGATCACCGCTGAGCACGGCAAGGTCGCCGGCGACGCCGCCGGCGAGGTCACCCGCGGCCTGGAGGTCGTCGAGTTCGCCTGCGGCATCCCGCACCTGCTCAAGGGCGGGTTCTCCGAGAACGTGTCCACGAACGTCGACTCGTATGAGATCAGGCAGCCGGTCGGCGTCGTCGCGGGCATCACGCCGTTCAACTTCCCGGCCATGGTGCCGATGTGGATGTTCCCGCTGGCGATCGCGTGCGGCAACACGTTCGTGCTCAAGCCGTCGGAGAAGGACCCGTCCGCGTCGCTGCTGCTGGCCTCGCTGCTGGCCGAGGCCGGGCTGCCCGACGGCGTGTTCAACGTGGTGCACGGCGACAAGGTCGCGGTGGACGCGATCCTGGCGCATCCGGGCATCAGCGCGGTCAGCTTCGTCGGCTCCACGCCGGTCGCCAGGTACGTGTACGAGAACGGCACCAGGGCGGGCAAGCGCGTGCAGGCGCTCGGCGGCGCCAAGAACCACATGGTGGTGCTGCCCGACGCCGACCTCGAGCTTGCCGCCGACGCCGCGGTCTCGGCCGGGTTCGGCTCGGCGGGGGAGCGGTGCATGGCGGTCTCCGCGGTGGTGGCCGTCGACCCGGTGGGCGACGAGCTTGTCGGCAAGATCGCCGAGCGGGTCGCGAGGCTGCGGGTCGGGCCCGGCACCGACGAGCGCGCCGAGATGGGCCCGCTGGTCACCGGGCCGCACCGGGACCGGGTCGCCTCCTACCTGGACAGCGGGGTCCGCGAGGGCGCCACGCTCGCCGTCGACGGCCGGCTGCACCCGGTGCTCGGCGGCGCACCGGAGGGGTTCTGGCTCGGGCCGAGCGTGCTGGACCACGTGACGCCGCGGATGAGCTGCTACACCGACGAGATCTTCGGGCCGGTGCTGTCGGTGCTGCGCGCCCCGTCGTATGCGGCCGCGGTCGACCTGGTGAACGCCAGCCCGTACGGCAACGGCGTGGCGATCTTCACCAACGACGGGGGAGCGGCGCGCCGGTTCGTGGCCGAGGCCGAGATCGGCATGGTCGGGGTGAACGTGCCGATCCCGGTCCCGATGGCGTACTACTCGTTCGGCGGCTGGAAGTCCTCGCTGTTCGGCGACACCCACGTGCACGGCGCCGAGGGCGTCCGCTTCTACACCCGCGGCAAGGTGGTCACGTCGCGCTGGCTGGACCCGTCCCACGGCGGCGTCAGCCTCGGCTTCCCGGTCAGCTCGTAGCCCGTCCCGCCCGCCGCGTCACCCGGGCTGGTCGCGGCGGTCGAGCACCTCGTAGTGCGCCGAACGCTCGTCGAAGCCCGCGAGAACCGCCTGTGCCTCCGCCGGCACGTGCGCCACCTCGTAATCCTCGCCCATGAACGCCTTCACCGAGTCCAGGGAGTCGAACCACATCAGCGTCATGAACTCCACGTCGTTGCCTCGCTCGCGCCGCACCAGGTCGATGGAGCGGAATCCGGGGATGCGCCGGGCCTCGATTCCGGGGATTACCTGGCTCCGCACGACGCGCTCATAGGCCTCGGCGTTTTCCCTGGTGGTCCACCCTCGCCACAGGCGGCAGATCATGGGCCTGAGTCTATGTCTGCGGCGGACCGGTACAGCTCCCGTACCCGGGTCCAGGCAGCCAGCCCTAGCACCACGGCGGCGGCCAGCTCAAGCGCGGCGATGACCGCGAGGCCGGCGCCCAGCGCGGTGAGCGTGCCGAAGGCCAGGCCGGCGACGACCGCGGCGGCGAGGAACGACGCCGCCAGCAGCGCCAGCCCGGCGAGCGCGCCGGGCACCGGGCGGGAGCTCAGGTACCCGCGTGACCGGGCGGCGGCCAGCGACCCGGCCAGCGCCGCCACCCCGGCCGCCTCGAGCACGCCCGCGGCGATGCCGGGGCCGCTGCTGCTCGCGGCGGAGGTGAAGCCGTACCCGATGGCGAAGACGAACAGTCCGATGGCGGCGGCCAGGCACAGCTGCGCCTGGTGCGGCCGGGCGTGCGTGCCCTGCTCGGCCAGCGAGGTGCGCGCCGCCCGGCTGAGGACCAGCAGCGCCCAGATCCCGATGCCCACCGCGCCGGTCACCGGCGCCGCCGCGCTGGTCCCGTTCGAGGCGGCCGAGGCGAGCAGGCCGACGGTGATCAGCAGGGTCCCCGCCGCCGCGGCGGCGGCCTCGGCGCCGGAGATCCACTCGCTGCGCAGCACCAGCTCCCAGCCGGCGGCGCAGACGGCCGCCAGCGCGCACGCCCCGGCCACGAACTGCAGCCAGCGCGCGGCCTGGCCCAGGTCGCTCGACGCGCCGAGAGAGGTCGGGGCCAGCGTCGCATCCGAGGCGATGAGGAACGCGGTGCCGAGCACGAAGACCACGGCGGCCACCACGATGAGGAACATCGGCTTCAGCGACTTGATGATGTTGTCCATGGCGGTTCCTAGCCGGTCGCTCCCACGGTCTGCGCTACAAGACTGCCACGGGCGCACCTGCCGCCCCACCGCTTCGCCGGGAAACACGGGCGGCCTGCCGGGGAGCACAGGTCACAGGCCCGGGCCCCCTTCCGGGTCATCGTGGGCCGCCGACCTGATTCCTGGTGTCGTCACCATGAGCGAGCGACTGGCTCCCCCATCATGGGCGATCTGCTCCGCATTCGTGTCCGCAGGTACCGGGGTCTCTACGAGATCGATCAGGCGGCGCGGCCCGTCACCACCCCGCACGTGGGCCGGGTCGAGCGAGCCTCAGCGGCCGAGCGCGCGGCCGGTCTGCGCGTCGAACAGGTGCAGCTTGCGCGTGTCGAACCAGATGTTGAACGCCTCTCCCTCGCGTGCCCGGGTGGCCGGGTCCAGCCGGGCCACGAACGTGCCGCCGGAGCCTGGCGCCTCGCCGGTGCCGACCTCCTCGGCGACGCGCTGCAACTCGGCCACCTGCGCGGTGTCCGGCTTGGGCACCGGGAAGTAGGCGAACACCTCGCTGCCCAGCGATTCGAGCACGTCGGGCCTCACGCTCAGGACGCCGCCGTGGGCACGCTTGCTCTCGTCCACAAGGGCGGCGTCCTCGAAGTCCTCCGGCCGGATGCCGATGATGACGTCCCGCGCCGCCTGCTCCTGCTGGAGGCGGCGCACCGTTTCGGCCGGCAGCGGCACGTCCCCGAGCGGCCACTTCAGCGTGCCGTCGGCGAGCTGGCCCGGCATGAAGTTCATCGCCGGCGAGCCGATGAAGCCCGCCACGAACAGGTTCGCCGGGTAGTCGTAGAGTTCCTGGGGCGGCCCCACCTGCTGCATCATGCCGAGCCGCAGCACCATGATCCGGTCGCCGAGCGTCATCGCCTCGGTCTGGTCGTGGGTGACGTAGATGGTGGTCACCTTCAGCCGCTGTTGCAGCCGGGAGATCATGGTCCGCATCTGCACGCGGAGCTTGGCGTCCAGGTTGGACAGCGGCTCGTCCATGAGGAACGCCTGCGGGTTGCGCACGATCGCGCGGCCCATGGCGACCCGCTGCCGCTGGCCGCCGGACAGGTTGGCCGGCTTGCGGTCCAGGTGCTCGGTGAGTTCCAGCAGTTCGGCGGCGTCGGTGACCCGGCGGTCGATCTCGTCCTGGGGCGTATGCGCGATCTTGAGCGGGAACGCCATGTTCTGCCGCACGGTCATATGCGGATACAGCGCGTAGGTCTGGAAGACCATCGCGATGTCGCGGTCCTTCGGGCTCAGCTGATTGACGACCTTGCCGTTCATGCGCAGTTCGCCGTCGCTGATGTCCTCTAGGCCGGCGATCATGTTCAGCGCCGTGGACTTACCGCAGCCGGACGGCCCGACGAACACGATGAACTCCCCGTCGGCGATGTCCAGGTTCAGGTCCCGGACCGCTTCGGTCCCGTCGGGGTACCGCTTGGTGACGTGCTCAAGCGAGATGGTGGCCATGTCTACCCCTTAACCGCGCCTGACGTCATGCCGGCGATGATCCGGCGCTGGAAGAACAACACGAAAAGGACGATCGGGATCGTGATGATGACCGCGGCCGCCGCGACGTTCCCGATCGGGAAGGTGAACTGTGAGACGCCGGTGAAGAAGCCCATCGCGGCCGGGGCGGTGCGCGCCGCGTTGGTGGACGTCAGCGAGATCGCGAAGATGAAGTCGTTCCAGCAGAACATGAACACGAGGATCGCGGTGGTGGCGATGCCCGGCAGCGCCAGCGGCGCGATCACGGTCATGAAGATCTGCCGCTGCGATGCCCCGTCCACCTTCGCCGCCTTCTCCAGGTCCCAGGGGATCTCGCGGAAGAACGCCGACAGCGTGTAGATCGCCAGTGGCAGCGAGAACGCCAGGTAAGGGATGATAAGCCCGGGCCAGGTGTTGAACAGGCCGATCGCCCGCTCGATGTTGAACATCGGGTTGACCAGCGAGATCGCCGGGAACATCGCGATCATCAGCGACACCCCGATGAGCACGCCCTTGCCAGGGAACTTCAGCCGCGCGACCGCGTAGGCGGCCATCGTGGCAAGCACGACGGAGATCACCGTCGAGATGACCCCGATTACGATCGAGTTGATCAGCGGCTGGACGAACGCCGAGCCGTGGAAGATCGTGGAGAAGCTCGTCCAGGACCACTTGTTCGGCCAGAAGCTCCCGTCGCCGAGGGTCGTGGGGTCCTTGAACGCCAGGGCGACCAGCCACCAGATCGGGAACAGCGTCCAGGCGACGACGACCAGGTTGGCGGCCCCCCAGCGGGTCTTCCGCCCGGTCGGCAGGGCCGGACGGGCCTGCCGGGCGCGTGCCGCGGTCCTGGCGGCTGGGGCTGCTACCGCGGTCATCAGCGTCGCTCCAATGCGGTCCCGGGCGCGGCGGTGCCAAAGCCCTTGATGAATATGACGGCGATGATCGCCACCGCGATGAAGATCAGCACCGAGATCGTCGACCCGATGCCGAGGTTCAGCGCGGTGAACAGGTTGTCGTAGCCGATGATCGACACCGATCCGGTGCCGTTATTTCCTCTGGTGAGGATGAAGATGTTGTCGAAGATCCGGAACGCGTCCAGCGTGCGGAACAGCAGCGCCACCAGGATCGCCGGCTTCATCAGCGGCAGCATGACCTGGGTGAACCGCTGCCACCCGCTGGCGCCGTCGACCTTGGCCGCGCGCAGCAGTTCGTCGGGGACGAGGGACAGCCCGGCCAACAGCAGCAGGGTCATGAACGGCGTGGTCTTCCAGATCTCGGCCAGGATGATCAGGCCGATCGCCTGGACCTGGCTGGTCAGCGGCGCACTGCCGGCCGGGAGCAGGCTGGCCAGGTACCCGGTGCCGGGCGTCCAGGCGTACTGCCAGGAAAACGCGGCGGCCACGGTCACGATCCCGTACGGGATGAGGATAGAAGTGCGCACCAGTGCCCGCCACAGCGGCGTGTAGTGCAGCAACATGGCGAATGTCATGCCGAGCACCAGTTCCACCGCGACCGAGACGACCGTGATGATCAGCGTGACCACGAATGCGTGCCACCAGATGCCGCTGGACAGCACGACGCCGTAGTTGGACAGGCCCACGAAGCGCGTGAGCTGCGGGAACCGGAAATCGTACCGTTGCAGCGACAGGTAGATCGCGTAGCCGATCGGATAGAAGGCGACCGCGGCCATCACGATCACCGCGGGCGCGCACAGCAGCCACCCGAAGCGCCGCTCGGCGCGAGTGGCCGCGGACAGCCGCCGCCGCTCGATCCTGGTTAGCTCTGCCGGTGCTCGCGGAGCCACCGTGGTCATATGGTCACCTCTCTTCCCGCTCGCGTCCGCGTCAGGGGATGAGCCCCTTGTCGGCGAGAGCGTTGACGATGCCGCTCTTGATCGCGGCCAGGGTGGCGGGGGGGTTGATGCCGGCCGGCGGCGAGACCGCGTGCGAGATCACGATCGAGACGTTCTGGTAGGCGGGGGTCTTCGGCCGCACCGATGCGGACAGCAGCGATGCCTTGATCGCCGCGGCCATCGGGTACGCCTTGATGAAGCCCGGCTCGTCGTACAGCGACATTAGTGTCGGCGGCAGGCCGCCTTTGACCGCGGCGAGGAACTGGTTCGGCTTGTCGCGCAGGCACAGGATGGCTTGCCGGGCCAGGTCCGGGTGGGTGGAATAACGGCTGACCGCCAGGTCGATGCCCCCGATCGTCACGTGCGACGGTATGTTCGGGTAGACGCGCGGGTACGGAGCCCACTTGAAGTACTTGAACAGCTTCGGGTTGTCGGCCTGCATCGAGGGGTAGACGAACGGGTAGTTGAGTTCGAAGGCGGCGGTGCCGCCCTCCATCGCCAGCCGGTTCTGGTCCTCCATCTGCACGCCGAGCGACGGGTCGGCGGCCGGCGAGTGTGCGAGCGTGGACATGATCTGCAGGGCCTTCAAGGCGGGCGGCCCGAGCGAGGGCGCGGTGCTGGCTGCGTTCAGGATGCTGCCGCCCGCGCTGGCGACCAGCGTGTTGAACCAGACCGTGACGCCCTCGTACTGGGCGCCCTGGATCTCGATGAGGTGCGGCTTTCCCTGACGCGCCAGCGCCTCGGCGTCGCTGATCATCTGGTCCCAGGTGGCCGGCGGGCTGGGCACCAGGTCGGACCGGTACCACAGCAACTGGGTGTTGGTGTTGTACGGGACCGCGTACAGCTGGCCGTGCCACGTCGCGGTCTGCAGCATCGTCGGCAGCGTGTCGGCCTCGGCCGCAGCCTTGTCCGCGCCGGTCCACGGCAGGATCCACCCCGCCTGCGCCATCTCGGCTTCCCAGGTCACGTCCAGCCCGAGGATGTCCATCGTGGAGTCCTTCGCCGCCAGGCGGAACACCAGCTGCTGCCGCTGCTGGTCAGCCGCGCTGGGCAACTGGTTGTAGACGATCTTGTAGCGGCCACCCGACTGGGCGCTGCAGGTGTTGACCGCCTGCTGGACCGCGCCGGAGGGGTCCGGGAAGCTCCAGTAGTTCAGCGTGACCGGGCCCGTTCCGGCCGAGGCCGAGGAGCAGGCGGCCAGCCCGGCGGCCAGCAGCGCGGCAGCCGATGCGGCCGCCGCGCGCCGCCGAAGGCTCTGGCCGCACCATACGCTGCGGGGGACGTTCATGTCCGACCACCCACTTTGTTGTCCGTGACCTGCCCCCGCAGAATCCCGCAGGTGACAGCGGCCTAATACCAGACAAACGTGACTCATCACCGTGCGTCAAGAGGCAGAAGAAGATGCCGGTGAAGGTTCCGCCAGGCGCTGGCGTCGGCGGCGCCATCGTCGATGCCCGGCGAGGGCAGCGACGTCTGCGGCGGACCACGGGTTCGGCGGCTCCGCGGGATCCCAGCCTGGCAGCGGCTTCGCCATAAGGCCAGGGTAAGCCGGGTTGCGCCGCCGCGGGGTCCGCGGCGGCGGGCGAGGACTCCTCCGTCCGCACGTCCGCTCGCTGCGGTCGGCCAGCGGCTGCGCGCTGAGCTTCGCCTGCGGCATGCCCCCGGCATGCCCCGGCCGGGACTGCGCGCCGCCGTGTCTCAGTGCGTGATCGTGCCGAACGTCACGTCAGGTGACCAGATCGTCTGCCACCGGATCCCTCCCGCCGGATCGGTCGCCGAGACCATGTGATTGCCGCCCTCGTAGATGCCCACGTGGTAGACGTAGCTGTCCGGGTTCGAATTCACGTGGAAGAAAACCAGGTCCCCGCCCCATGCCGCGCTTCTGGATTCGCGGTGGAAATGCTGGAATTGTTCCTCGGCCGTCCGGGGGATCGACTTGCCGTAGCGACCGTAGGTGTACTGGGTGAGCCCGCTGCAGTCGAAGCCCGCCCGCGGGGAGTTGCCGCCGTAAACGTAGGGAACCCTGCCGATGAACGTCTCCACGTACGCGGCTACCTTCTGGTTGAACGACTGCGCGTGCGCGTCAGCCATTCCGGGGGAAAACGCCAGAGCCGCTGCCATCGTTCCGGCGATGGTGCCTACTTTATGTCGGGTCGCCATCGTGGTGCCTCCTTTGCATTCACGTTCGCCGTCTTCGTGACGCACCGGAGCCGTCCATTCACACAGCGGAATAGAAAGCACCGTGTACGGGACCACCATGCACACGCCTCGTCCGTCATGTCAGGCAAACAGGCAAATCGGGCAGCGGTTACGGACATTTTTCATGAACATTTGTGCCTGCTTCATCACCATTAACAGAGATAACATAAGTATCACAGGAGGATTTCGGCATGATATTGCGGTCACATCTGCCCTGGTAGCGGTCAGGTCAGGCCGTAAGCTCGGCCCGGCTGCCCTCGCTCCGGCCTCCCGGTCACGGTCAGTCACCGGCCGTCGGCGACCAGGCGGGCGGAGGGCCGACGGGGCCCGGCGGGCGGAGACGCAGCTGCGCGATTTTGTGCGCTGCTGGTGCCAGTTGTTGACGGGACTGTGCCGCGGCGAGAAGCTTGGCGGTGACCCGAGCTGACCGGAGGTGGCGATGGTGCGCTCCAGCGTGGCGCGCAGGCGCAGGCTCATCACGGCGCTCGCGAGCACGGCGGTCCTCGCGGGCGGCGTTGCCGCCGCGGCCGCGCCGGGTGCGGCCGCGGCGACCGGCGCGGCGACTGCGGCGATGGCGACGACCGCCGCGGCGGCGGCGACCGCGACGGCGGCCGCCGCGAATCCGGCGCCCGGCGGCCCCGGCGCGCCGTCGTACTTCGACCTTGCCCGGAAGGACTGCGTCGGAACCGCCGCGGACACCGGCTCAAGGGTCTGGTACACGGTCGCCGACGGGGTGCTGTCCGACGTCTACGAGCCCACGATCGACAACACCGACGTGAGCACGCTGCAGTACATCGTGACCGACGGTGCGACGTTCACCGACATGCAGGCCAGGGACATGACCTACACGGTCGCCGCCGACCCCTCCGGCATGGCCTGCACGGTCACCTCGACCGACGCGAAGCACGGGTTCCGGCTGGTCACCACCTACATCACCGACCCGGCCGGCGACGCCGTGCTCATGCGGACCAGGCTGGCGGGCCTGCCGGGCGCGCGCACGGACCTGGCCGCGCTGCACCTGTACGCCCGGCTGGACGCCCACGTCAACGGCAACGGTGGCGGCGGCAGCCAGAATGCCGGGGCCAACTCCGGGGTGGTGGACACCAGCACCGGCGCGCCGGTCCCGGTGGTCTTCAGCACCAACACGGTCACCGACGCGGTGAACAGGGACTACGCGGTGCCGACCTACATGGCCCTGGCGGCAAGCGGCCCGGCGCGGGCGGCGAGCGTCGGCTTCGCGGGGACCGCCAGCGACGGCCTCACCGAACTCGATGCCTCGCACGCCCTGACGCCGGCCTACGACGCGGCACCGGACGGCCACATCGTGGCCACGGCCGACGTGACGCCGGGTGCCGGGCACCAGGTGACGCTCGCGCTCGGGTTCGGCCGCAGCCAGGCGCAGTCGCTGTCGGCGGCCGGTGCCGCGCTGCACCGTCCGTTCGGTCTCATCGAGCAGCAGTACCTGCGCGGCTGGGCCGCCTACGACGCCGGGCTGCGCCCGCCGCCCGCGCGCTTCCCCGGGCTGGCGCCGCGGCAGGCGGCCAGCCTGGACGCCCACTACTATCTGTCGGCGAACGTGCTGAAGGCCAGCGAGGACAAGACCTACCCGGGCGCGATCGTCGCGTCGCTGGCGAGCCCCTGGGGCCAGTCGGTGCCGGCCGGGGTCACCTCCGGCGGCGAGCCGTCCTACTTCGGCTCCTACCGCGAGGTGTTCGCCCGCGACCTGTACGAGGCGTTCACCGGGCTGCTCGCCGACGGCGACCTCGCCACGGCCAGGGCGGCGACCCTGTTCCTGTTCGACCGCCAGCAGCTTGCCGACGGCTCGATGCCGCGCAACTCGCTGCTCAACGGCAAACCGGCCCCCGACACCGGCGGCACCCAACTCGACGAGACCGCCTACCCGATCCTGATGGCGTACCTGGCCGGGCTCGGCGGCGATGCCGCGCTGTGGCGGGACCACATCAGGCCGGCCGCGGACTTCCTGGTCTCGCACGGGCCGTCGTTCGGGGTGGAGCGCTGGGAGGAGCAGACCGGATACTCGCCGTCCACGATCGCGGCCGAGATCGCCGGGCTGACCGCCGCCTCGGCGATCGCCGCGGCGCACGGCGACGCGGCGCGGGCGCGGCTGTACCAGGCCACCGCGGACGACTTCCAGCGCAACGTCAAGACGTGGACGGTGACCACCACCGGCCCGTACGCCCCCCGCTACTTCATCCGCGTGTCCAAGACCGGTGACCCGAACGCCGCGATCAGCTACGGCCTCGGCAACGGCGGCCCGACCCTGGACCAGCGCACCGTGCTCGACGGCGGCTTCCAGGAACTGACCCGGCTGGGCGAGCTGCCCATCAGCGACCCCGACGTGCAGGCGTCGCTGACGGTGATCGACTCCCACATCGCGGTGTCCACGCCCAGCGGGACCGGCTACTACCGCTACGGCAACTCCGCCGCCGAGGGCAGCGCCGACGGGTACGGCGACTGCTACCAGCCGAGCCAGGACTCGTGCACCACGGTGGGCGCCCCGTGGCCGCCCACCGACACCGGCACCGGCCACCTCTGGCCGAACCTCTCCGGCGAGCGCGCCGAGTCCGACCTCGCCGCGGGGAAGGTCCGCGCCGCCGAGTCCCTGCTGCAGGCGATGATCAACTTCTCCTCCGGGGTGGGGCTGGTGCCCGAGCAGGCCTGGGAGGACCCGGACCTGCCCGCCTCGCCGTTCGGCAGCGACCCGGCGGCCGCGTCGATCGGGTTCACCGACGGCAAGGCGGCCGGGTCCGCCTCGCCGCTGACCTGGGCGCAGGCGCAGGAACTGCGGCTGATCGTGTCGCTGGGAACCGGCCGCAACACCGACACCCCGGCGCTGACCACGGCACGCTACGTCGCGCACGGGGCGCCGGGTGCGCTGCCGGTGACGATCACCGCGCCTGCGGCGGGCAGCACGCTGGCCGCCGCGTCGGTCACGGTGACCGGGACGACCGCGCCGGGCGCGGCGGTGACGGTCGCGTCGGCCGACACCACGACCGGCGCTGCGGCCGCGGTGACCAGCACGACCGCGGCCGCCGACGGGTCGTTCTCGGCCTCGGTGCCGCTGAGCTTCGGCAGCACCGCGATCACGGTCGCGGCCACCGCGGCGGGAGGCCGCAGCACCGGGTACGGCCAGGTCACCGTCGCCAACGAGGGCGGCGGGACGACGGTGCTCGACGTGGCCGACCCGGTCGGCGACGACAACGGGCCGGGCAGCTACCAGTACCCGACCGACTCCGCCTTCGTGCCCGGGTCGTTCGACCTGACCAGGTTCCAGGTGCTGTCCGACGGCACGTACGCCTACCTGCGGGTTACGCTGCGCACGCTGGTCCCGACGTTCGGGGTGATCGACGGGGCGCAGTTGCTCGACGTCTACGTGCACGTGCCGGGCGCCTCGCCGGCCTCCACCGCGGCGGCCTACGCCTCCCGCAACTACTCGATCGCGCCGTCGGGCGCCTGGAGCCAGCGGGTCGAGGTGCAGGGGTTCGCCGCGCCGGTGTGGGTGAACGCCTCGGGCGCCACGGTGGGCGCTCCGTACGTGCTGGCCAACGGGAACGACAAGACGATCACGGTCGCGATGCCGGAGGCGCAGTTGGGCACCCCGGCCTCCGGCTGGGGGTTCACCGTCGTGCTGACCGGCCAGGACGGGTTCAGCCCCGACCAGGCGCGCGCGTTCACCGCGACGCCGGGGCAGTTCACGTTCGGGGTGTGCGCGCCGGGCGGGACCGCGCCGATCTGCTCGGTCGACCCGGCCACCGTGCCGAAGGCGATGGACGTCATCACGCCGCCCGGCGTCTCCCAGGCCACCGAGCTCAACCCCACCCTCGGCCCGGTCGTCATCCAGCCGGTGACGGTGCCATAGCGCGCCTGCCGCCGGGGCGTTCGGTCGTGGCGGCCCGCGATCGGACCCGTTCCGGCACTATTGCCCAGGCGGGTTGCCAAGCGTAACATTTGCGCTCGCACATCCACAGATGCCACCCGGCGAGACGGTGCGGATTGTGTCATCCGGTCTCGCTCCGGGGGAGGGGAGGTGCACCAGCCAGTCAGCGGAGCGCCCCGCGAAGACGGGCGCTGACCGAGGAGCTGCCAGCCCATCTCGTGCCGCCTGTTCCGGCCGGGGCGCGATTTTAGTCACGCACCACGCGAGTGGAGAAGGTCATGAAATCTCGGCTGCTCCTCGGGCTGACCGCCGCCACCGTCGCCACCGTCGTCGGCGTCGCGTTCCTGGTCGCCCCGTCGCTGCTCAGGAATCAGCACACCAGCGCCGCCGCGGCTGGCCTTCAGGTCAGCGGGATGAACCGCATCCAGAAACGCATCCTGGACGGATTCGCCTCGTTCGAGGCCGGCATCGGCGTGTCAAGCTCCACGCGAGCACCGGCACGCACCGCCGCCCATCCGACCGCGTCCTCGGTCCTGTGCCCGGGCAACCTCGGCCCGGACGTCCGGGTCAACCAGAACTGCCTGAACGTCACGGACCCGGACCTGCAGGGCCGGGGCCAGGCGGAGAACGAGACCGCCATCGCGCAGAACCCGTTCAATCCCCGCCAGCTCGTGGCCGAGTTCAACGACTACCGGCGCGGCGACGGCAACTGCTACGGCTCGTCCAGCACGAACGGCGGAGCGAGCTGGACCGACACCACCATCCCCATGGGGTTCACCCGGGGCACCGCCTTCGGCAACGTGGCCCGTGAGTACTGGGAAGCCGGCGGTGACCCGTCCGTGGCCTGGGACACCCGGGGAAACGCGTACTTCGCCTGCATGCAGTTCCAGCGCGGCGAGCCGACCACGAACAACCCCGACGTGTCCAGCGCCATCTACGTCTACCGCTCCACCGGTGACGGCGGCGCGTCCACGGACTTCCCCGGGCGGCCCGCGGTCGAGACCTACACGACGGCCGCCAGCGGCCTGCCGCTGAACGACAAGCCGTACATGACCGTCGACGACCACGTAGGCAGCCCGTTCCGCGACCGAATCTACGTGACCTGGACACTGTTCGCGGCCGACGGCACGGCCTATATCTACGAAGTGCACTCCGACGACTACGGACAGACGTTCAGCTCACCGGTCCTGGTGAGCGGCACGAGCCCGCTGTGCACGGTCACGTTCGGGGTGCCGACGCCGAACGGGACCTGCAACGAGAACCAGTTCTCCGACCCGTTCACCGGGCCCGACGGCACGCTCTATGTCGCCTTCGACAACTACAACAACTCCGTCAGCAGCAGCACCGACAACCATAACCAGGTGCTGCTGGTCCGCTCCACCGACGGCGGCCAGACGTTCGGAGCCCCGGTCAAGGTGGCAAACTTCTACGACCTGCCCGACTGCGCCACCTATCAGGGCGGCCAGGACCTCGGCCGCGCCTGCGTGCCGGAGAAGGGCTCGGCGACCAACTCGGTGTTCCGGGCCGCGAACTACCCGTCCGGCGCGGTCGACCCGGCCAACCCCGCGCAGGTCGCGGTCACCTTCGGCTCCTACATCAACAAGGACTCGAACGAGTCCAACGGGTGCGTGCCCGCCGGGGTCAGCCCGGTCACGGGGAACAACCTGTATACGGGCGTCAAGACCCCCGGCGCCTGCAACAACAAGATCGTGCTCAGCGTGTCCGGCGACGGCGGCGCCACCTTCACCGGCACCACCGCCGACCCCAGGAGCCTGCCCGTGGTCACGGCCGCGCCGGGGCAGGCACGGACCGACCAGTGGTTCCAGTGGGCGTCGTTCACCCCGTCGGGAACGCTGGTCTCGTCCTACTTCGACCGCCAGTACGGCACGGACGAGACCACCGGGACCATGGACGTGAGCGTCTCGACCTCGCGGGACCTGATCCGGTTCCTGGTCTTCCGCGCGACCTCGTCCTCCATGCCGCTGCCGACGCAGTTCCCCGACAGTCAAGGCAACAGCACGTTCTTCGGCGACTACTCTGGGCTCACCGCCCAGTCCGGGGCTCATCCGCTGTGGATGGACACCAGGGACCCGGACGTGTTCGTCTGCCCGGGCACCGCGGTGGCCGGCACCCCGCCCGCGTTGTGCGAGGCAACCGAGCCGGACGGCCTGCTCGCCAACGACCAGAACATCTTCACGGCACGGCTGCCGGCCAGCTAGCACGGCGCCATCCGCACCACACCGCGGCTTGCGGGGCCGGGCCCGACCGGGAGACGTGGGCCCGGCCCCGCTCGATCAGGCGCAGGCGGCGAAGGCGTCCTCCAGGATGCTCATGCCCTCGTCCAGCAGGTCCTCGCCGATCACCAGCGGCGGCAGGAAGCGCAGCACGTTGCCGAACGTCCCGCAGGTCAGCGTGACCAGCCCGGCCCGGTGGCACGCCCGGGAGACGGCCGCGGTGGTGGCCGGGTCCGGCTCCAGCGTGCCCGGCCTGGTCAGTTCCACGGCGAGCATCGCGCCGCGGCCGCGCACGTCGGCGATCACCGGGTAGGCCTCGGCGAGCTTGTGCAGCCTGGGCAGCATGATCTCGCCGATCCGGCGCGCCCGGGCGGGCAGGTCCTCGGCCGCCATGGTCTCGATCGCGCCGAGCGCGGCCGCGCAGGCCACCGGGTTGCCGCCGTAGGTGCCGCCGAGCCCGCCGACGTGCACCGAGTCCATGATCTCGGCGCGGCCGGTCACCGCGGCCAGCGGCAGCCCGCCGGCGATGCCCTTCGCGGTGGTGACCAGGTCGGGCACCACCCCCTCGTGCTCGCAGGCGAACCAGTCGCCGGTGCGGCAGAAGCCGGTCTGGATCTCGTCGGCGATGAACACGATCCCGTGCTCGCGGCAGAACGCGGCCAGCCCGGCAAGGAACCCCTCCGGCGGGACCACGAACCCGCCCTCGCCCTGGATCGGCTCGATGATCACCGCGGCCACGTTGTCCTCGCCCACCTGGGCGTGGATCTGGGCCTTCACCGCGTCCAGCGCCTCGGCCCGGCACGCGTCGCGGCCGCCGGGCCAGCGCAGCGGGTAGGCCATCGGCATCCGGTAGACCTCGCCGGCGAACGGCCCGAACTTGTCCTTGTACGGCATGTTCTTCGCCGTCAGCGCCATGGTGAGGTTGGTGCGCCCGTGATAGGCGTGGTCGAAGGCGACGACGGCCTGCCGCCCGGTGGCGTGCCTGGCGACCTTGACCGCGTTCTCCACCGCCTCGGCGCCGGAGTTGAACAGCGCCGACCGCTTGTCGTGGCTTCCCGGCGTGCGCCGGGCCAGCTCCTCGCAGACCTCGACGTAGCTGGCGTACGGGGTCACCATGAAGCAGGTGTGGGTGAACCTGGCCGCCTGCTCGGCGACCCGGGAGGCGACCCGGGGCGCGGCGTTGCCCACCGACACCACGGCGATCCCCGAGCCGAAGTCGATCAGCGAGTTGCCGTCGGCGTCGACGATCACCCCGCCGCCGGCGTCGGCGACGAACACCGGCAGCATCGTGCTCACCCCGCGGGCTACCGCCCGCTCGCGCCTGGCCAGCAGCTCACGCGAGACCGGCCCGGGAATCTCGGTCACAAGTCGCCGCCGCTGCGGCGGGTTGCCAGTCATGATCAGACCCTAGAACATCGGCAGCGAAATCATCAGACCGAACGGCCGGTGCTTCCCCGGTCCCGGAGATCGCCGGGGGCTGTGCGGCGGGCGGGGCTATCGTGGTGAGCCAGATGCGGGAGAGGACTGAGCCCGGGAATGCCTGACGATGTGCAGAACGCGACGGGGCTGTTCGCGAGCGTATTCGCCAGGGGGGGCGCGCGGACAGACGATGAGGCGTGGCTGCAGGCCATGCTGGACGCGGAGGCCGGGCTGGCCCGCGCGCTGGAGCGCGCCGGGCTTGCCCCGGCGGGCTCCGGCGCCGCGGTCACCGCGGCCGCCCGGGCCGGCGACTTCGACGTCGCGGAGCTCGGCCGGCTCGCGGCGCTGACCGGGAACCCGGTTCCCGCGCTGGCCCGCGCGCTGGCGCGGCGGGTCCCGCAGGCGGCGGCCGGCGCGGTGCACCGCGGCGCCACCAGCCAGGACATCATCGACACCGCCGCGATGCTGCTGGCCAGCCGGGTGATCGGGGTGGTGCTCGCCGACCTGAGCCGTGCCGCGGACGCCGCCGCGGCGCTCGCCCGCGAGCACCGGTCCACGATCATGATCGGCAGGACGCTGCTGCAGCAAGCGGTCCCGGTCACCTTCGGCCTGGTGGCGGCCGGCTGGCTGGCCAGCATGGACGAGGCGCGCCAGGGGCTGATCGCCGTCTGCTCACGGCGGCTGGCCGTGCAGTTCGGCGGCGCGGCCGGCACGCTCGCCTCCCTCGGCGGCGACGGCCCGAGGGTCACGGCGCTGCTGGCCGAGGAACTCGGCCTCGCGCTGCCCGCGCTGCCGTGGCACACCGACAGGCTGCGCATCATCGACCTGGCCGCGGCGCTGTCCCGGGTCACCGCGGCGCTCGGCAAGATCGCCAGGGACGTCACGCTGCTGGCCCAGTCCGAGGTCGGCGAGGTCAGCGAGGGCGGTTCCGGCGCGGGCGGGTCTGCCAGCACGGCCGGCCCGGTCGGCCCGGGCGGCCCGGCCGGCCCGGCCGACGGGGAGCCGGCGGCGGCCTCCCCGCGCCGCGGCGGCTCCTCAGCCATGCCGCACAAGCACAACCCGGTCGCCGCGATCGCCGTCCTCGGCTGCACCCGGCAGGTGCCCGGGCTGCTCGCCACCCTCGTGGCAAGCGCCGAGCAGGAGCACCAGCGCGCGGCCGGCGCATGGCACGCCGAATGGCAGCCGCTGACCGCCCTGCTGCGCCTGACCGGATCAGCCGCGAGCTGGGCCGCCGAGCTGCTGTCCGGCCTGACCGTGGACGCCTCCCGGATGGCCGCCAACCTGGCGGCGGCCAAGGGGCTGCCGCTGGCCGAGCACGTCGCGTCGCTGCTGTCCGGGGTGCTCGGCGCCGCGCAGGCGCACGACCTGGTGGCCGAGGCCGGCCAGCGGGCGGTGACCGCGGGGCTGCCGCTGAGCGACGTGCTGCTCGCCGTGCCCGAGCTCGCCGGCCGGCTGGCCGCCGCGGGCATCACGGAGGAGCAGGTCAAGGAGGCGCTCGACCCGGCCGGCTACCTGGGCGCGGCCGACGGCTTCATCGCCGCCGCCCTCGCGGCCCACGAGTCCCTGGATATGCCCGAACCCGCCGAGGAGGCCGGCCATGAATGACGCCGATCGGGCCCGGCGCGGCATGACCGTGCGGCGCGAGGTGCTGGGGGACGAGCACGTGGACCGGGCGGTCGCGGCGACGACCGAGTTCACCGGGCCGTTCCAGGATCTCATCACCCGCTACGCCTGGGGCGAGATCTGGTCGCGGCCCGGGCTGTCGCGGGCCGAGCGCAGCATCGTCACGCTCACGGTGCTCGCCGCCCTGCAGCACGAGCAGGAACTGGCCATGCACGTCCGGGCCGCGCTGCGCAACGGCCTGACCCCGGAGCAGATCCGCGAGGTCCTGCTGCAGGTGACCCTGTACGCGGGCGTCCCGGTCGGCAACCGGGCGTTCGCGATCGCGCAGCGTGTCCTGGCCGACGCGGTCTGACCGCCCGGGTTGTCCTTTGCCACAGCGCCGCAAGCTGGGAAGTTGGCAGCCGGCCACATCGCCGTGTCCGGCCAGCGAACAGCTGTACTCATGGCGGCCGTCGAGGCGGTATCGTTCCGGGTAAAGCGGCCGGGAGACAGCGCAACCACGCGGGAGGGTTATGGCGCAGATCGTCTCGCTCGCCGAGGCCGTGCGGCTGGCGATCCGTGACGGTGATGCCGTGGCGATGGAGGGGTTCACGCACCTGATCCCGTTCGCGGCCGGCCATGAGGTGATCAGGCAGCGGCGCCGCGGGCTGACCCTGATCCGGATGACGCCGGACCTGATCTACGACCAGCTCATCGGCGCGGGCTGCGCGCGCAAGCTCGTGTTTTCCTGGGGCGGCAACCCGGGCGTCGGGTCGCTGCACAGGTTCAGGGACGCGGTCGAGCGTGGCTGGCCGGCGCCGCTGGAGCTGGAGGAGCACAGCCATGCGGGGATGGCGAACCGCTACGTCGCGGGGGCGTCCGGCCTGCCGTTCGCGGTGCTGCGGGGCTACAACGGCACCGACCTGTACCGCCTGGAGACGCTCGACGGCGGCCGCAGCTGCCCGACGATCAGGCCGATTACCTGCCCGTTCACCGGCGAGCGGCTCACCGCGGTCTCGGCGATCCGCCCGGACGTGGCCGTCATCCACGCCCAGCGCGCGGACCGCAGCGGCAACGTGCAGTTCTGGGGCATCACCGGCGTGCAGAAGGAGGCGGTGCTCGCCTCCCGCCGGTCGGTTGTGACGGTGGAGGAGATCGTGGATACCCTGGACCCGCGGCCCGGCGCGGTGGTGCTGCCCGCCTGGACGGTGAGCTACGTGGCGCATGTCCCCGGGGGGGCGCACCCCTCGTACGCGCTGGGCTACTCCGCCAGGGACAACGACTACTACGTGGCATGGGACGCCATCGGCCGCGACCGCGCCGCGTTCACCCGCTGGCTGGAGGAGAACGTGTACCGGTGAGCGGCCAGGTGAGCGTGAACCCGGCGGGCGTGACCGTGCCGGCCTACACCGCCGACGAGATGATGACCGTGTCGGCCGCCAGGGCGCTGCGGGACGGCATGACCTGCTTCGTCGGGATCGGGCTGCCGAGTGCCGCCGCCAACCTGGCGCGCGCCACGCACGCGCCCGGCCTGGTGCTGATCTACGAGTCCGGCACGATCGGCGCCAAGCCGGGCGAGCTGCCGCTGTCGATCGGCGACGGCGTGCTGGCCGAGACCGCCGACGCGGTGGTCGGCGTCCCGGAGATCTTCAACTACTGGCTGCAGCCCGGCCGGATCGACATCGGGTTCCTCGGCGCCGCCCAGATCGACAAGTTCGGCAACATCAACACGACCGTCATCGGCGGCGACTACGACAACCCGAAGGTCCGCCTGCCCGGCGCGGGGGGCGCGCCGGAGATCGCCGCCTCCTGCCGCGAGGTGATCGTCGTGGTGCGGCAGACCACCCGGTCGTTCGTCGAGCGGGTCGACTTCGTGACGTCGGTCGGCTACGGGTCCGGGCCCGGCGACCGTGCCAGGCTCGGCCTCACCGGAGCCGGGCCGAAGAAGATCATCACCGACCTGGGGATCCTCGAGCCCGACCCGGTGACGCTGGAGTTCACCCTCACCGGGCTGTACCCGGGGGTTTCCGTCGCGGCCGCGAGGCAGCGCACCGGCTGGGACCTGGCGGTCGCCGCGCAGCCCGAGGTCATCTCCCCGCCGTCGGCCGCCGAGCTTGCCGCGCTGCGCAGCCTGGAAGGAGTACACGCATGACGACCGAGGTTTCCGCGTCCCGGGCCGCGCCGGACACCGGTCGGCTGATGCTGCCGTCGTACCAGCGGCCCGCGGGCGTGCACCCGCCGCTTGACTTCGCGGGATACCGCTCGACCGCGCTGCGCCACCCGAAGCGGCCGCTGGTGCTGCTGCCGCACCGGCTCACCGAGGTGACCGGGCCGCTGCTCGGCGACGGCCTGATCACCCCGACCGACGCGGACCTGACCACCCAGCACGGCGGCGAGCCGCAGGGGCAGCGGATCATCGTCACCGGCCGGGTGCTCGACTCGGACGGGCGGCCGGTCCCCGACACGCTGATCGAGATCTGGCAGACCAACGCCGCGGGCCGCTACCGGCACGCCCGCGAGCATCACCCGGCCCCGCTCGACCCGAACTTCGACGGCGTCGGCCGCTGCATCACCGACTCCGGCGGCAACTACCGGTTCGTCACGATCAAGCCCGGCGCCTACCCGTGGGGCAACCACTACAACGCCTGGCGCCCGGCCCACATCCACTTCTCGCTGTTCGGCCGCGCGTTCACCCAGCGGCTGGTCACCCAGATGTACTTCCCCGGCGACCCGCTGCTGCCCCTGGACCCCATCTTCAACTCCGTGCCGGACGACAAGGCCAGGCAGCGGCTGATCGCAGCCTTCGACATCGAGCTGACCCAGCCCGAGTGGGCGCTCGGCTACCGGTGGGACATCGTGCTGCGCGGCCGCGGCGCGACCGTCTTCGAGTGAGGAACGCCGTGCCCGGACTGACTCCCTCCCAGACCGTCGGACCGTTCTTCGCCATGCGGCTGCCGTGGCCCGACGGACCGTTCGTGGTGCCGGAGGGAACCCCCGGCGCCGTCACGATCACCGGCCGGCTCTACGACGGCGCGGGCAACGTCATCCCGGACGGGCTGATCGAGACCTGGCAGGCCGGGCCGGACGGGCGCTTCGCCCACCCCGACGACCCGCGCGGCC
>Ga0209061_1000925_pt1 | contig 57528 bp, 55 predicted proteins | sample Coa_R1_10_FD_187157 | JGI IMG/M metagenome (GOLD analysis project Ga0209061, IMG submission 187157) | Surface soil microbial communities from Centralia Pennsylvania, which are recovering from an underground coalmine fire - Coalmine... | ecosystem: Environmental > Terrestrial > Soil >... | reverse complement strand
CGCTGCCCCTTGAACTGTCCGTCCGGATAGCCCTGGATGTAGCCGTCGGCCGCGAGCTGGCGAACCGCGTCGTACGCCCAGTGGTTGGGCGGGACATCGGCAAACGGATTCGCCTGGGCCGTGCGTTGAGCCGATACGTCGCCTTGGTCCGGAGCGGTCGCAGCAACGGCTACGGAGTTGAGCGCGCATCCGAGTGCGGCCGTCAAAACGACCGCCGCGCAACGAGCGGCGGCTCGATCGAAAATCATAAGCCCCTCTCATCAATTGCGAACGATAACTTTTACGCAAACGATATCGAGGGACGGACCAAGCGTCGAGTCTCTAGGGTCGATTCGCCAGGGTGATTTTAGTGTACAAAACGGCGGATTAGGTAAAATTGTGCAGCTTCGCGCGATTGATGTGCGTGATTCGGCCATGGGCTCGCTGGATAGCCCCGGCTTCTTCGAGCGCGGCGAGCGCCCGTGCCGCAACCTCTTTGACCGTCCCGGCCGCCGCTGCGATACGGACGAGACGCAGCGAGGAGCGTGATTCCGAATCGACTTCGGTCATCCCGTACTCTATCGGGGCGTGGCGCATGAGCTCGATCGCGACGCGAGCGATCGTCGATTTCGAAACGTGACCGCGGACGAGCTCGATGATTCCTCGCGTCCGTTGTGAGGTATATTCGGCGAGCGCGAGCGCGAAGTCGACGTCGTTCCTCATCTCCGTGAGAATGTCCGACCGCGAAAAGAGGACGATCTCGGCCGGTTCCGACGGAGTTGCATAACGAGCGAAGGTCGCCCCGCCGTCGATCGTCGTAAAGGCGCCGAACAGCTCGTACTGCAAGACTTCGTAGAGGATCTGTTCCCGCCCCTCGAGGCTCTCGGCGACCGCGACGACTCGTCCTTGACGGACGGCGGCCAAGAACGGCCATTCGAGTCCCTGGCCGACGATGATGCTGTTGCGGGCGACCTTGCGGGGGACGGCCGCTCGTGCCAGTGCCGTACGCGTTCGCTCATCGCAGTCTTGAAAAACCGCGCAGCGATTGATGAACAGCAACATGGGGTCGGCGGCGTCGTCCGGTTCGGCTTTCCGCAAAAGTACTTCCCAGCGGCTGTCGGTGATCCGGCGCTGATTATAAACCAGCTTATCGCGGAAGTTCTCGCGAAGCCTGCGGACGAGAGGTATCGGGTCATAGTCGCAGGTGACCTGCAACGTGTGTCCGTCGCGAAGCGTCGCAAAACTTTCGCATACGTGCGGGGCGTGTTCCCAAATTGGAACTCCGCGCAGATCGAGTTTGGAGTCGGAAGCAAAACCCAGGGCCATCCGTTCGGTCTCCACAAGAGAATGACGACTTCATGAACTTTTTTGTTTTGTTTTTCAGCCGTCAAATAATAATCAACGCAGGACGATAGGTCGTCCTGCGTGCGTGATGCGCCCCTTTCGCGGCTATGTGAAGACCCTAGGAAGTGAGTTGAGCTTTGCGCTCCCAAAAGAGCAAGTACGAGACGATTTTGTCGGCGGCCATCTCGGCCTCGGCCTTGGTGGTCCCTACGGGTTTGAGGATCTTCGACCGGCCGTTGGTCGGCGTGACGTCGAGCAGCAGGTGAAGGCCTTCGCTCCCCGGCAGCTGCAAGAGCGAGGCATAGGCGTTCCTGCGGCGCCAACATCCGCGGCCGGAGGGTTCGATCCCACCCAAGCCCATTCGCTCCCCGTAGTAGCGGACGCGTTCGGTCACCAGCGCCAGAAACGTCTCCACAGTCAACGCTCCGCCCTTCATTGCCGCGTCATCATAACGGAAATTTTATAAAACGATCCCCCATCGGCCGAAATTGTTACGCAGGTTACTGAACCGGCTTTTTCGGTGCGACTAAGCGGGGGTGGTCGTCGCAGGCTCGGGGACCGGGAGCGGGGTCACCTTCGGGACCGGCTCCTCGTGGGGCTCGATCTCGAGCTCGAAGTTTTGGTCGCCGATCGCACCGCCGTTCGTGATCGGAGCCAGCGATACGAGCAAGATGAGACCGAGAGCCGCCGTGACGCAGATGGTCAAGAGAGCGAGTAGGTCGAAGCTCATGCTGAATCTCCCTCAGCGTTTTTCAGGTTGGCCGGCAGGCATTCGATGGCGTAGATGTTTGCGAGCTGGCGGATGACCTCGTCGAGTTTTCGCTTCCCCGTCAGGTAGAGGACTTGTGGATAGGCACGCTCGGCGCGATAGCCGGACTGATGATCGATGACGCGCCCCCAGAGTGCGACACGACCGCACACGGTGTCCCCGTCACCGACCATGGCAAACTCCGATGCCGCCATCGCCGCTTCCGTCTTGTACGCATAGAATCCGCACAGGCAATCCCACGCCGGAATTCTCTCGCGGTGGCTGCGGTGCAAGCAAAATGCGTCCATCCGCGCTCGCGGCTTCCAAATACACTCGCACGTACAGCTCCGCAAGCGCTTGTCGACGACCCGCCACGCCCGATAGGCGATAATCGGATCGCGCAATGTCGTCGGCGACGAGGCCTCACGTGCTTTATGGGTGACGTCCGATCTCACAAACCACACGATACTGTTTCATACCCGCCGGAAAGCTCACACGTCTCCACTCTACGGCCGACGACTACGGGAGTCGACAGGTATTCGGGCGCCTGGCTGTGTTGCGCGCTGGCAGCGAGGGAGCGTCGTTTTGCGCTGCCGTCGCCGAGCCGTCCCCGCCGGCTCGGCCGGAGCTGAGTCGCGGTCCCTCCTTTAAATAATAACTGTTGCGGCCCAATGACGCTCATCCGTGCCGCCGAGGCGCAGTGAGGAACGTCACATCTCGCCTGAGTCTCACGACTTGCGGCCTCCTCGGCGCTACGATCTTGACGATGGAAGCGATGGATGGAGCGACTTTGGCCGTCGAAGCCTTTCTCGCGCTGGTCGCCGAGCGTGTTCGCGCCTATGGCCTGCAAGAGGGGCTTCCCGGGCTCGAGCCGGTGAAGGGCGGTTTCTGGCTTTATGATCGATCGTACGCGTGTCTCCTCGAGGCACCGGGCCGGAGCGGATTTCTGCTCGTACTCGATCGCATCGACGGACGCGGACGATCAAAAATCGTGCTCTCCTGTGAAGCGACTGAAGTCGAAGCCGACGAAGCGGCACGGAAGATCGTAGCGCACTTTCTCTAGTCCGGCCGCCGGGACGCTCCGCAGCGTCAGTTCGAGCTACTCGGGACGAAACCCGAACGGACGACGACGTCCCGACCCGAGCGCGAGTTCACGAACGAAATGAACTCGGAGACGAGCGGGTCGGATCGAGTCTCGGCGATGAGGAACACGTGCAACAGAAGGGGATAGGTCCGCTGCGTGATCCCCGCCCTACTCGGTACGATCGAACTCCCGTCGTCGGCGATGATCTTTACGATCCTCGCCGGCTCGGCGCTGCTGAACAACGTGATCCCGATCGCATCGCGCGATGAGGCGGCCGCGACGGTCTGCGCCACGCTCGAGGCCGGGTGTGAGATGTTCGCTCCGATCGGAAGGTTGTTCTTCAGCAGCTCGTCGCGCAAGACGGTGAATTCCTCGGAGTTCTCGTCGGCGGCGATGACCGTTATGGGCGCATTCGATCCCCCGAGTACGTTCCACGACGAGATGCTCCCCGCGAAGATGCCCTGAAGCTGGTGGACGTCGAGCTGCTCGATCGGATTGGCCGGATTGACGACCACGACCACCCCGTCACGTGCGATCTCGGTGGCTTGCGCATCGCTCGGCCGGAGGCCGGCAAGCGCGACGGCTTTCCTCCAGCTTTCGGCCGGGACGATCCGAATGCGGCACCCGTCGCCGTTCGGGTCGAGCGAGGTATTCTCGCCGTCGAGCGTCACCACGTCGGCGTGCGTCGCGCCCGCTCGGGGGATCACAGCCGAAAGAGTCGTCCGCGTTGCGTCCTGCGCGACGACGTTCACGCTCTCGGCGCCCGCGCTGCGGAGGAACCCCCGGGTGAGCTTCAGCGCTAGTCCCGACGTGCTCGTCCCGTAGCCGCATACGGTCAAATTCGCCGACGGTCCGCCGGTAGAGTAGAGACGAAAGGCGACTGCTCCCGCGACGAGCACGACGAATGCTGCCGCTCCCGCCGCGATGAAGCGAGGGCGGCCGGATCCGCGCCTGGGTTTCGGCTTGACCTCGTCGCGACGTGGTAGGGGAGCTTCTCGCAGCGGTACCTCGATCGTCGCCGGCACCACCGGCTCGAGCCGTTGGGCGAGCTTCTCGCCGCACTCGGGGCAATACTCGCCCGGACCGGGATAGAGCTCGACGGGTTTCCCCGAATTTGCGATGCTGCACGCGCCGTAGTTCGTGCACGTCCCGCTCGCGGTCATCATCGCGGTGCGATACGTTGTGCCTCGGCCGCGCGCTTTGCGTCGGCTGCCCGGCGCTCCGCGGCGCGCCGGGCCGCTTCGGAGCGTCGGTCGTCGCCGACCTCCCCGATCGGCTGCTCGATCGGCGTTTCGACACCGCTGCGTACACGCTCGAGGTGTGCGCGGGCTTGCGCGACCAGTTGCTCGGCCTTTTCGGCGATCTCCGCTCGGCGCTGCTCGGTCGCAAGGAGGTCGGCGATGCGATGACTGAGCGCAGCCCGTTGCGCCGACGCGTTGCGCATCACCTCGACGTGTTCGGCCGCGCGATCGGTAAGCGCCGCGCGCTCGTCGGCGAGGCGCTGCTCTTCGGCGCGAATCTCGTTGATGCGCGCTTCACAAGCGGCGGCCGCTTGGGCGGCGGATTCTTCCGCCAGGCGCAGCTCTTCGATCTGACGCTCGACCTCGCTGCGTTCTCTACTCGTCTTGTTCAGCGCCTCGCGCTGCTGCGCCGCGTTTTCTTCGCGATCTCTCAGCTCGGCCGCTGCGCGCTCGATTTGCGCCTCACGCTGGGCGATGCGCAGCCGTTCTTTTTCGGCTTGCAGGATCGCAAGCCGTCTCTCCGCCTCCGCGCGCTGTCGTGCAAGTTGTTCCTGCGCCGCGGCGGCTTCCGCCAGGAGGCGTTCGGCGGCCGCGCGTTGCTCGAGGACACGCTGCTCGGCGTCCTGCAGCCCGGACATCAGCTCGCATGCAGCTCGTAACGCTTCATCGATGTCGGATTGAGCTACGCCACCGAGATCTCCAGCGGTGTCGACTCCCTCATTGTCTCGTTTGGTTCGACCCCACATGCAGTTCCAGCCCCATACACCAGAGAAACGAGGGCAAATACCGTGCGCCCCAACGCTTGCGCTATCTTAAGCCGTTCCGGGCGATGGCCCTGCGCGTACCAATTCTTTTACGGACGCTCGGTATCCGGTCGCCGTAGGCCGTGCGGATCCGCGTGCAGAGGCCATGAACAATACAAGCCACGGGAAGGGAGAGCGCGTAGAGCATAAAGGCCCTTGACGGCGGGTAGCTCGTCCCTGGTCGGCGCCTGTTTCGTCCCCATCATAATGTGTAGCGAATTCTCGAGAATGTGGAATCCTATGGGCGCAGAAGGGGTGTGCGGACTCGGACGATTTGACCCATCGAACGCAATCTGACGACCTCGTTCTCGCCGCGCGAGGGACGCCGGCGATCTGTACCAGTTACGGTGAGTGCAGCATCGCCGACGAAGGTGTGACGATCGAGCGTTACCCCGGCCCGGGTCGGTACTGCCCCGAATGCGGGGAAGAGATTACGAGTTTACCGATCCGCGTCCAGGTTACGAAGCTCGAACCTTGGAATGACGGCGCGTCCCTCACGATCGACGGCGAAGGGGAGATCGTCTCGCATCGGCCGCTCAGGCCCGAGCCGCCCTGCGCCCTCCAGCTGAGCGTCGAACAAGCCCTTCAGTTCTGGAGGCATCTATTCTCCCGTATCGGGCAGTTTTGAACGGCTGCCCGATTTCTAGGAGACGAGCCGCTTTACGGTTTCAAGAAGTTTCGGCGCTTCAAACGGTTTTGTGATAAAAGCTTTCGCGCCGGCGCGAATCGCATCGACGACCATTTGCTGCTGTCCGAGCGAGGAACACATCATGATCTTCGCATCGGGGTGGGCCGCGATGATCTGCTTGACCGCATTGATGCCGTCGAGCTTCGGCATCACGATGTCCATCGTGATCAGATCGGGATTGTACTGTTCGAACTTTTCGACCGCTTCGACGCCGTCGGCCGCTTCGGCGACGACTTCGAAGCCGTTCTCGACGAGGATCGTCTTGATCATCGACCGCATGATCGCCGCATCGTCGGCCACGACAACTCTCTTACCCATTCCTACCTTCTTATCGTCCTCGAGCCGTCAAAATGTTTACGCTCGGGGGTGCGCCTCGGAGGGGGAAGATCGGGCCGGTTCGCTGGAAGAGACGAGGCGGGGAGCGTTAGCGTGAATCCGATCAAGGTCCTCATCGTCGACGATTCCGCGCTCATCCGGACGTTACTGAGCGAGATCGTCAACCGTGAACGAGACATGGTCGTCGTCGGGACGGCGGGCGATCCGTACGCCGCGCGCGAGAAGATCAAGGAGCTCGATCCCGACGTCCTGACGCTCGACATCGAGATGCCGCGGATGAACGGCCTCGATTTTCTCGAGAAGTTGATGCGGCTACGTCCGATGCCCGTCGTGATGGTCTCGAGCCTGACCGAAGCCGGGGCGAGCGCGACGCTGCGCGCGCTCGAATTGGGTGCGGTCGACTATGTCGCCAAGCCGTCGGCGGCGCTCGACGGCGGACTCCTCTCGCTGGCCGAGGAGGTCGTCGAAAAGATTCGCGCCGCGGCGGGTGCGCGGGTTCGCCGCTACGTCCCGGCGCCGTCGGTCGCCCCGGTCCATGCGGGAGGCGCGGAGAGCGCCTCGGGGCTCGCGCACGACTCGATCATCGCGATCGGCGCTTCGACGGGCGGGACAGAGGCGATCAAGGAGGTGCTCGTCCGCCTGCCGCGCAACGCGCCGCCCGTCGTCGTGACCCAGCACATGCCTCCCGGCTTTACCAAATCGTATGCCGATCGACTCAATCGCCTGTGCGCCCTCACAGTCGTCGAGGCCCAGGGCGGTGAACGTTTGCTGGTCGGTCATGCGTACGTCGCGCCGGGCCACGCCCATCTGGTCGTGACGAAACGCGACGGGACCGCATACACCGCGCTCGACGACGGCCCGCGCGTCAACCGGGTCAAACCGGCCGTCGACGTGCTCTTCCGCTCGGTCGCCGCGGCATTCGGCTCACGGGTCAGTGCGATCGTGCTGACCGGGATGGGTCGAGACGGCGCCGACGGGATCAGGGCGATCAAAGCGGCCGGCGGCTGCACGATCGCTCAGGATGAGGAGAGTTGTGTCGTGTTCGGGATGCCCAAGGCCGCGATCGAAACGGGTTGCGTCGATCTCGTCTCGCCGCTCGCCGGGATCGCGCAGATTTTGATCCAGCGCTTCAAGCTCGTCTCGGCAGTTCCGCAGCACTGAGGCGGAGAAGTCACGTGCTATGGCAGTTTCCGACGCTTCTTCGGACAAAATCATCCCGCTGATCAGCTCCGATACGGTCGGTCCGCTTGGGATTCGGCATCTTCCGCGCTTGTGGTTGAAGACGTTGCTCTATGCGCTCGACCGTTTGGCCGACGGCTACTACCACGGGAACGCGGGCTTTGACGCGGCGCTTCTGCGGCATTTCGGGATCGACGAGGCGACTCTGATCGAGTACGTGAAAGCCGAGCTCCCCACCTATACGCAGTTCGAAGCATGGTTCGTAAAGACCGCGAAAAAGCTCGATCCGGCGACGGTCCATTTTCATAACGAGTACATCAGGACGCGGCAAAAGACCGAACAGGCGGCCGCCGAACAACGTGCCCTAATCGGGATCGATGCGCCCGAGCTCCTCCACGGGATAACGCTCAACAATCTGGAAGACTGGAAGGCGTTCCACGACGCGATCATCGCGCGCGAGCCCACCGCAAGGCGCTAGTCGGCCGGCTCGTACGGTTTTCGCTGAAGTCAAGGAAGCGGGGACGTGAAGGCCGCCGCCTCGGTCCTGCTCAGCCTTCGCCGGAAACGGCGAGCTCGGCGAGCTCTCGAGGCGGCGGGAACGCGATCGGCGGTTCAGGCGATCCGATCTCCTCCACCGAGAAGTCGCCGACGATCGTCCGTATCTTTTCGATGACGCGCTTGACGAGCGCTTCGGGCGAAGAAGCCCCGGCGGTCACACCGACACGGCGGACGCCGGAAAAGAGGTTCGGATCGATCTGAGCGGGGTCGTCGATCAGGATCGCCGGGACGCCGAGATGTTCGGAGCACTCGCGTAGGCGCTGGGAGTTCGAGCTGTTCTGCGAGCCGACGACGACGACGACGTCGACCTGGCGAGCGAGTTCCTTGAGCGCGACCTGCCGGTTCTGCGTCGCGTAACAGATGTCGCTGCGCGCAGGCTCACGCAAATTGGGGAAACGCCGCTTCAAAACGTCGATGACGCTGTTCACCTCATCGAGGCTGAGCGTCGTCTGGCTGACGACGGCGACCCGGTTGGGATCGGGGACCGAGACCGATTCGGCCTGTGCGGTATCCTCGACCAGCGCGATTCGCCCGGGGAGGTGGCCAAGCGTTCCGATGACCTCGTCGTGATCACGGTGCCCGACGAGGAGAACGAAAAGCCCTTCGTCGGCGAAACGAACCGCCTCACGGTGGACTTTTGACACTAGCGGGCAGGTCGCGTCGATCGCACGCAGCTTTCGCTTGGCCGCCTGCTCCCGTACCGAGGGCGCTACGCCATGGGCGCTGAAGACGGCGACGGCTCCGACCGGTACCTCGTCCAGATCGTCGACGAAGACGACGCCGCGCGAACGCAGGTCTTCGACGACCTCGCGGTTGTGAACGATCTCCTTGCGGACGTACAGCGGGGCGCCGTGCTTCTCCAAGAGATATTCGACGATATCGATCGCCCGCGCCACGCCGGCGCAGAACCCGCGGGGATTCGCCAGGAGTATCTTGTTTTCGTCCACGTCAGGGGTACTCTTCGCCCTCGCGGTCTGCAACCTTGCCTAAATGATGGATACCCATCTCGCAGTGTACCGTCCTCGGTAGCGACGCTTCGGCTTACTTCCGTCGCGCCGACCCGTACAAGAAGAATTCCTGCGTCGAGGCGACGTCGGCGACCCAGCCCAGCGCGCCGACTTGATGGGCCAGCGACTCCGGGGTGTAATAGACTTTGTAAACGCGGTACTCGCGATCGCCGGTTCGGCGCCTCGTTATGATCGAGCCGCGATCCGGCAGGCGACCGTTCTGGCCGAGCGCCGTCTGCGAGCGCGTCGTATCGACCCAAAAGATCCGGCCGCCGGGGACGAGGATCGAATCGAGGAATTCCCAGAATTGCTCGAAGCGGTGGGGCGGTACGTGGGAAAGGAAGAACGGGGAGAAGATCGCATCGAACCGTTCTCCCGCCGGCCACGAGAAGATGTCGCGTTCCACGTAACGGACGCGTGAAGCGAGCGAGCCCAGCCGTATCCGGTTGAGGGCGAGCGATCTTTCGGAGACGTCGACGACGGTCACGTGGTCCGCCGTCAGGACCAGCTGCCGCGTCCACAAGCCGGTTCCGCCGCCGATCTCGAGCACGTGACCTTTCGGATTGAATCCCGAGAGGGCTTGCATCAGCTCGACCGCGTCGCGAAACCAATCCCGATTCCGGGTCGGCCCATGGTCGTAGGTCCCGCGACGATAAAACCAGTCGTCCGGATTCAAGTCGCGCACTCGGTAATAGCGCGTCTGCTCCTCCAGGATCGGATCAGTCGCGTCGGACTCGATCATAGGGGGTCCATGGGGTTCACGACCTCCCGGGCGTGAGGGATCGCTTGATGATCGAAGGCGGACGGACCTCTTAAAGCACCCTAGAGGCCGAACGCGGTCACATCGCCGTCCTCGTCCGAGCAGAACACCATCCCGTCGGCGACCGCCGGGCTCTCCCAATGGATCGGACCGAGAGCGTCGCTGCTCCAAAGGCGTCGTCCGTTCGCTGCATCGAGCGCGACCAGTGCACCGCTCGCTGCAGCGAACAAGATCCCGTTGTCGACGATCGGTGAGGTTCCCAGGCGGGTCGTTGGAAGGGCGGCATGCCACCCTCGGACCAAACGGCTCTTCCCGCCGCGGGTCGTTAGGTGGTATGCGTAGATCCCATCGCGCAGACCGACGAAGACCCATGTCGTCCCGGAACGATCGTTCCATACGGCCGGCGCGGAGAAGAGTTGGTCGGCGAGCCGGATACTTTGCAGGGCATGCCCGACGCCGCCCAGGTGCGCGCGATCGACGAGGCGGAGGATCGCATCTTTTCCGCCTTGGACCGCCATCAAGGGGGTGGTGCTCGCGGGCTGACGCGGGAGGAGGACCGGTGAGCTGCTGCCGAGGTCGAGGTCGCTGGCCTCGAGCTCGTCGTAGTCGGTCGGAGCGTAATAGCCCAAGAGCCGGCTGACGTCGGGCGTGAGCGCCAAGAGAGCGTCCCCGTAACTCCCGATGCTCGGATCGAACGGGCCGTTCCCGGTCGCAACATAGACACGGCCGCCCATCGCCGGATCGGGATCGACGACGACCCCGCTGCGCGACCACATCCCCGAACGTTGTTGTGGACAGGTTGCCGGGTCGATGAGCCGGTGCCGTCCGCTGCACAGCGTGTTGAAGACGTGCTCGCTCCCATCGCTCAACCGGATGGCGACGACGTGACCGACGTACGGCGTCGCATCTCCGAAATAGCCCGAGGTTTGCGCATAAAGATAGCCGTGCGCGAGGTTGAGCGGCGATGCGTTCTTCTCGGTCTGCGGCGCCGTCAAAATCCGTACCGGAAACCCGCCCCCGCGAATCTCTTTCCCGGTTTGGGGGTCGAGCTTATGGACGAATCCGTCGACGCCGGGGACGTACAACACGTTTTCCGAGGCATCGAACGCCGGGACGGAAGTCGTGATGTTCGGTCCTTCCGTTCTAAACCGCCAAAGGATCCGGCCGGTCGCGGTGTCGATCGCGTAGGTCGTGCCGTTTTTCGCCGTCTGATACAGGCGGCCGCCGACGACGATCGGAGCATTGTCCGCGACGGCGTCGAGATGGACACGCCATCGCCGGCGCAACCTTGCGACGTTCGCCGTCGTCAATGCTCGATCGGCGGAGACGCCGCTGCGTCCCGGATCGGCGTCGAACAGCGGCCAGTCGGCCGCCTGAGCGACCCCGATCATCACGAGCGATGTGAGGAGTACGCTCAGCAGTCTGTTCCGATGATGTCTCACGCCACGGACGGAGTCATTCCCTGAGGGATCAGAACGTTCTGACGGTACGCTCCGTAGCCGGTCTCCAAATCTGTTGCATGATCGTCGAGACCACCATCATGATGACGGCGCCGAAGAGCAGCGCGAGCCAGGGGTTGATCTCGCCCGTCGTTTCGAAATGAGGCGAGACGACGACGGTGATCCAGAATAGGATGTAATTGACGACGATCGAGAACAGGCCGTGGGTCAACCAGTTGATCGGCATCGCGATGAAGCGCAGCACCGGCCCGATCACGGCGTTGACGATGCCGAAGACGAGTGCTGCGATCAGTGCGGTCCCCACGCCGACGTTGTGGTTGAATCCGGGGACCAGGACGGCGATGAGGTACAATGCGACGGCGTTGACGATGAAGCGGATGATCAGGTGCATAATTCGCTCCGATCACTGGTTCGACGGAGCTCCGCCCGGTGGGCGGTGCGTTCGCTCTTCCGCCAGCGTACCATGCCCGTCCGCCGTCCGGAAGGCCGGGCGCGGTCAGTGAGTCGTTTGGCCTACGTGATGAAGCGGTGCCTGGGAACGATCGCTCGCAGATCGCTGTGGTCGACGATCCGGACGCGACCTCGCGACCAGGCGCATCTCGACCGGGCGCGTCGGCCGCAATAGCCCCCGGCCATTGACCTCGAGCGGCTGCGGATCGACGAGTTCCATGCGCCACCGTCGCGCAAGGGAGGCGAGGACGAGCACCCCTTCGGTCCGTGCGAACGGCTCGCCGATGCACATCTTCGATCCCCCGCCGAAAGGGAAGAAGGCGAACTTCGGCGGCGGATCGCCGAGCCACCGTTCGGGTCGAAAGGCGTGAGGCTCGGGGAAATAGCGCGCGTTGCGATGGGTCACGTAGGGGCTGACGAAGATGCTGGCACCTTTCGGAATATAGTATCCGCCGAGTTCGAGCGCGTGGATCGGACGGCGCCCGAAGGCGGCGGCCGGGGGATAGAGCCGTAAGGCCTCGTTGAAGATCGCAGCCGCGTAGCGCAAGCGCGCGAGGTCCTCGAAAGCGGGCGGGCGATCGCCCAGGACCTCATCGAGTTCCGCATGCAAACGCGCCGCAGCCTCCGGGTTCCGCGCGAGGAGATACCACGCCCAGGTGAGCGCGCTGGCGGTCGTTTCGTGCCCGGCGAGGACCATCGTGATCAATTCGCTGCGAATGTCGTCGTCGGAAAGCGGCGCTCCGCGCTCGTCGCGCGCCTCGAGCAGCATCGCCAGCAAATCGCCGCGTTCGGCAAGCTCGCTCGCCGCCGCCGCGCGTCCGCGTCGCAGTAACGGCTCGACGATCCGTTCGAGCATCGCCCGCTCGCGCCCGAAGACCAGAGAGGACGGCTTCGCCCGCGAGCCTCCGAGCGCAACCAGGAGCGGTGCGAGCGCCGCGACGAACGGCTGAAGCCGGCCGCCGCGCGAAGCGACGGCGGCGGTGATCTGCGCGATCTCGGCCGCTGCGGAGCCCACGTCGGCGCCGAAGAGCGCACGTCCCACGACCGAGAGCGTCAAGCGGGTCATTTCCCGTCCGACGTCGATCGTCTCGCCCGATCGCCAGGCCGTGGAGCGGCGCTCGGCTTCGTCGACCATCGTTTGCGCGTAACCGGCGATCCGTGCTCGGTGAAACGCGGGTTGTAGGATGCGCCGGCGCCGTAGATGCACCGGATCTTCGGTCGTCAGGACGCCGTCCCCGACGAGTTCGCGCAGCAGCACCGCTCCGGTATCCCGAGTGAACTCGTGCTGTCGTACCTGCAGGACCTCGCCGATGAGCTCGGCATCGTCGAGGAGGACGACACGTTGGCCGAGGACGCGCCACGAGGAGATGGGCCCGTAACGGGCGGCCGTAGCGGCGAAAAACGTCAGGATCTGCGCCGGTCCGCCGATCCCAAGGAACCGGTACGCCTCGAGGCCCCGCGGCCCCGGAGGAAGCGGTTTTCGCGTCACGTCCTCGGTCTACGCTCGGCGAGGCGCCTTTCCCGCCGACGGGTCCCGGCTCATGGCGTGCGGGATGCGCCGTGGGCGAGCAGGCGAGCGGCCGGAATCTTCTAGAGGCCCGTGCGGAAAGGGCCATTGACCAGGCCACTTTGCTGTGTTAAGGTCAAACCGTGCTCGCTCGCGCCTGTCGTCACACTCGTCACTGTCGCCCCCGCGCACGTCGGGGCGGCTCGGCATCCGGCTGACGGCCTCCGGCTTCGTCGGCCTCTGCGAGCCCCCGTCGACGGGGGTTTTTTGATTTCAACCGGACGTCTCGAAAGGAACGATCATGTCACTCCAACTCGGGGATACCGCACCCGACTTCACGCAAGAATCGACGGAAGGGCCGATTCACTTCCACGAATGGATCGGGAACAGTTGGGCCGTCCTCTTTTCACATCCGGCCGATTTCACGCCCGTCTGCACGACCGAATTGGGAGAAGCGGCGCGCCTCAAGCCCGAGTTCGAGAAGCGCAACGTCAAGATCATCGGGCTCTCGGTCGACCCGGTCGACAAGCACCGGGGCTGGGCGGGCGACATCGCGGAGACGCAGGGACATGCGCTCAACTTCCCGCTCATCGCCGACGCCGATCGGAAGGTCTCGACCCTCTACGATCTCATCCACCCCAACGCCGACTCGACCGCGACGGTGCGCTCCGTCTATGTGATCGACCCGAATAAGAAGATTCGGCTCATCATCACGTATCCGGCGAGTACGGGCCGCAACTTCCAGGAGATTTTGCGCGTCATCGATTCGTTGCAGCTCACCGATAAGTACAAAGTCGCGACGCCCGTCAACTGGCAGCAAGGCGAGGACGTGATCATCTCGCCCTCCGTCAGCGATGAGGAGGCGAAGCAGCTTTTCCCGCAAGGCTTCCGGACGCTCAAGCCCTACTTGCGCGTCACCAAGCAGCCGACGGAAGAGCTCGCCGGCCGCGGTGCCTGAGTCGATCGATCGGACTCGAGAGCCCTCGCGAACGCGAGGGCTCTCACATCCGATCACCTAGGCGACGTCGGCACGGCGCTCACCCGGAGCGACGCGCAACCGATCCCTTGCCGAGAAACCAGGCGGCGGGGACCGTCGCGGCCATGATTGCGGCGCCGATGAAAAACGTGTCGCCGTAGGCCCGAATCGTGGCGAGGTTCAGCAGGATCCGCTGAAGCGCGACGAGGGCGGCGTCGGGGGGGAGGTGGTGGGCGAGCGCGACCGCCTGGAGGCGGTGCAGCGTCTCGACGAACGGGGCGTGCGAAACCGTGGCGCTCGAGACGATTTCGCTGAACCGTTCGGCCGTGCGATTGGTGAGGTACGTCTCGCCGAGTGCGATTCCGAGGCTCCCCCCGAGTTGCCACACCGTATTCAACATCCCCGAAGCGGCGCCGATGCGTGTTCGCGGGATCTTCATCAGCGCCGCGATCGTGAGCGGCGTGAAGAGGACGCCGATCGCGCCCGTCCGTACCGCATTGCAGAGCATGATGCGCACGGCGTCCCAGGTATTGTCGATCGAGGCGAAGAGGAGCGTCCCATACGCCGCGATGCACATCCCGGTCAAGACCAGCGGGCGCGAACCGATTCTGTCGGCGAGGGTGCCCGAGATCGGCATGAGGACCGACATCGTGAGCCCTGCGGGTATCAGCACCGCGCCGGACTGGGTTGCGTCCCAGCCGAGGACGTCTTGCGTGAACAACGGGAGCAAGAATATCGCGAAATAATAGGAGAGGCCGACGACCATACGGAGGACGACGGCGACGGCGAAGGTCCGTTCAGCGAAGAGCCGCAGATCGAGCATCGGTGCTTCGCAGTGCAGCTCGCGCCAAACGAATCCGACGAACAGCAGCGCGGCCGCGACGAACGAGGTCCGGATCCAATCGTCATCCCAGCCGACGCGATTCCCCTGGGTCAGCGGGATGAGGAATGCGGCGATCGCCGACGCGAGCATCGCGAAGCCGGGCGCGTCGAAGACGACGGCCTCGCTGCGCTCCTCGCTTTTTTGAGGGAGGACGAGTGAGGCTGCGACGAGTCCCGCAATCCCGATCGGGACGCCGAGCCAAAAGACCAGACGCCAGTCGTCGAGATTGTCGACGATCAGGCCGCTGATCCAAGGGCCGAAGGCCGGCGCGAGCATCATCCCCATCCCCCAAAGGCCGAGGACCATACCACGCCGCGCCGGCGGGACGACGTCGGTCATGATCGCCATCGCGGTCGGCGAGATGATCCCGCCGCCGACGGCTTGGAGGATGCGGAAGGCGATGAGGCTCCAGGTATTCCACGCCAGCGACGCCGCGATCGAAAATGCGACGAACGTCGCCAACCCTAAGAGATAGGTGCGGCGTCGCCCGTACGTATCGGCAAGCCATCCGGCGAGCGGCATCGCGGTGGAGTAGCCGAGCATATAGCCGGTGACCACCCATTCGATCGTATTCACATCGGCGCCGAACGACGCGATCAGGTTCGGGACGATGACGTTTGCCGTGCTCGAGTAGAGCGGTCCCAGGAAATTCCCGAGCATCACCGCCAGGATGATCGCGTAGGGGATACGATCGCCGACGTCTCGCGGCGTTACCGTGCGCGCTGACGCTTCCGGCGCGATCCGTCGCGTAGTAGGTAAAACAGCCATGACCGCGGTATCATTTTACCACAGTGGCGTACGAGGTCGTGAAGACGATCAAAGGGCGGGAATACCGCTATCGGGTCGAGAGCTATCGCGACCCCGAAACCGGCCGCGTCCGCAACCGCTGGACGTACCTCGGCAAGGCGGGGGACGGAAAGCACCGAGTGAGGCGCCGCGCCCCGACATCTCAGACCCGTCAGCGCTTGATCGACGCGTTCCTGCGGTTAGTCGAGGCGCACCCGTGGAGCGAAGTGACGCCGGATGCCGTCGCTCGCGAAGCCGGCCTTGCACACGGGACCTTCTATCGCTACTTCAAAGACCGGCTCGAACTCTTCGACCTGTGCACCCACCAGGCGAACGAGATGCTCGATCAGCGTCTGGCCGAACTCGGCGAGGTCGCAGATTCGCGCGAAGCCGAACGCGAGCGCCTTCGCAGCTGGGTGATCGAATTGTTTCGCCGTCCCACGGCCCCTCCGGGGCTCATGCGGGCATGGCTCGAGATCGGGATCGCGAAACTTCGCGAGCAGCGTCGGGCCCGGCGGGTGGCGGGTTTCGAGCGCTACATCAATGCCCTGCGTGAACGCGGCTACGTCGTCGTCGAAGGGGAGGTGCGGCCGATCGCGATCGCGCTCTCGGTCTTGGTCGAGACGTTTACGCGGCGAACGGTCGCCGAACACGCGCTGCTCTCCGAAGACGATTATGCCGCGGCGTGTATTTCGTTCGACCGGCTTATTTTTTGGATTCCGCCGTCTCGAGATGGCCGCCGAATTCGTAGCGCATCGCCGAGAGAACCTTGTTCTGGAACTCCGCCTCGCCGCGAGAACTGAAGCGCGCATAGAGCGCAGCGCTGAGGACGGGGGCCGGGACGGCTTCGTCGATCGCCGCTTTGATCGTCCAACGGCCCTCGCCCGAATCGGAGACGTGGCCCGCGAACTTCGTTAGGCCCGGGTCTTCGAGCAAGGCTCGTGCGGTCAGATCGAGCAGCCATGACGCGATGACGCTCCCGCGCCGCCACAGCTCGGTGATCTCGGTCAAATTCAAATCGTATTGATAATGCTGCGGATCGCGCAGCGGCGTCGTCTCGGCATCGGCCGTACGCGTTTCCTTCCCGACGTTCGCGGCGCGCAATATCGAGAGCCCCTCGGCGTATGCGGCCATGATCCCGTACTCGATCCCGTTGTGCACCATCTTGACGAAATGCCCCGCACCGTTCTGGCCGCAGTGCAGATAGCCGAGTTCGGCCGAGCTCGGCGCCCCCTCGCGTCCCGGCGTCCGGGGGGCTTCGTCTATGCCCGGTGCGAGGGCTTTGAAGATCGGGTCCAGGCGCCGTACCGCGGCCTCCGGGCCGCCGATCATCATACAATACCCGCGTTCGAGCCCCCACACGCCGCCGCTCGTCCCGACGTCGACATAATCGATCCCCTGCGAGCGGAGCGCCTCCGCGCGCCGAATGTCGTCGATGTAGTACGAGTTGCCGCCGTCGATCAGCGTGTCGCCTCGATCCAAGAGCGGGGTGAGTTCTGCGATGCTGGCGTCGACGACTGCGGCTGGGACCATCAGCCAGACCGCGCGCGGTCGCTCCAATTTCCCGACGAACTCTTCGAGCGAGCCGGCGCCCTGCGCACCTTCCGAAGAGAGCCGTGCGACGGCTTGCGGATTGCGATCGTACACCACCGCTTGATGCCCGGCGCGCATCAAACGTCGAACCATATTCGCGCCCATCCGCCCAAGACCGATCATTCCGAGCTGCACGGGGACTCTCCTCAACCGAACAGGTGCATGAAGGTTTCTCCGGGGGGAGGAGACTTGTGGGGTGTTTCTCTAGGGACCTCTCGGATCGCGACGGAGTGCAAACACGTCCAATCCCAAGGCGAGCGCGAGTGCCGCGGCGACGGCCGGAGCGATCCCGACCAACCGTGGATTGACGGTACTCACGGCCGCGCCGATCGCCGGTGCGACGATGAGGGCGGCGTTGTTCACCGAGTCGCTGAAACCCATGACGGCGCCCCGCTCGCCGACCGGCGCGGCTTCGGAGAGCAGCGACGTGAGCGTCGGAGAGACGAGCGCGGCACCGAGCGCCCACAAGGCGAGGACGACGACGAACGTCGATAAGCCGGTGACGAACGCGAGCAGCGTGTAGGCTCCGAGCGTCAGCGCAAACCCGGCGTTGCTGACGGTCCTCGCTCCAAACCGCGTCGTTAGCGTCCTGATCCCGCCGAGCTGGACCGCCGCTCCGACGAGGCCCGCTCCGGCGAGCAACCAGGCTACCTCCGAGGGGCCCATCCCGAGTACGTGGTCGAGATAGAGCGCGAAGATCGTGAAGAAGTACGTGACCGCGAAGATGAAGAGGAACTGCCTGGCGAACAAACTGCGGATCGCCGGCAGCCGAATCGTGCGCAGGACGCCGCGGAGACGGCGGCGGACGCCGCTGGGACCCAGCTTCCCCGCCGGCAGGAAGAGCAGCGTGCAGGCGATATTCATGAGCTCGAGCGCGGCGGCGGCGTAGAACGGCGCATCGAAGCCCATGCGAACGAGGACGCCGCCCAAGACCGGTCCGATGATGAACCCCATCCCGAACGCGACGCCGAAGTAGGCGTAGGCGGCTTCGCGGTACGTCTGGGCCGTCACGTCCGCGATGTACGATTGGGCGACGCCGACGTTGCCGCCGCCGAGTCCTGAGATCGCGCGCGAGATGAAGATGATCCCCAGCGAGCCGGCCATCGCGAGCAACAGATAGCCGACGAGGGAGAAGAGCTGCGAGACGACCACGATCGGCTTGCGCCCAAAGCGATCGCTCATCGCGCCCCAAATCGGAGCGGACGCACTCGAACACACCGCCATCGTCGTCATCAGTGCGCCCACCACGATATCCGGTGCCGCGTAGCGCTGCGCCAGATACGGCAGGACGGGGATCATGATCGTGTAGCCGAGAACTCCGATGAACGTGATCCCATAAATCGGGATCAGCGCTTTCGTCATTAAAAGCAGGGTTTCGATTTCGCGCGCAACGAGTCTTTTCGTCGATCGTAACTATCGGGCTTGGTTCGTCGGAATGTGGTGCGGCGACTTCGGCTCTCAAATCCAAAGCGTCGCGATCGCGTGGCACGTTTTTATCATCACGCACGATCCCTTCGACCTCGGTTTGGTCGGTTTGATGGTCTTCCTCCCGGCCTTTCTCTTCGTCTTGATCTCGGGCTTCATCGCCGATCACTTCAATCGGCGGATGATCACGATAGCGGGTCGCAGCTGCGAATTCGTCTGCGCCCTCCTCTTCGTGACGCTGATCTCGCTCGACGTGCGGATCGTGTGGGCCTACTTGGGCGTCGTGTTCGTGCTGGGGACGGCGCGCGCGCTGGCTGCGCCCTCGCAGCGCTCGATATTGCCGAACATCGTCCCGCCCGAACGATTCATGCAGGCGCAGGCGACGTTCGCGACGGCGCGGCAATTCAGCGTGATCGGGGGTCCGGCCCTGGGCGGCGCCTTGATCGCGATCTCGTCGATCGCCGCCTTCGCGACCGCCGCCGCCGTCGCGTTGATCGCCGTCGGCGCGTTCAGCGTCCTACGCCTTCCCGCCAACGTTCGCTCGACGGAGAGTCGCGGGTGGGCGACGATCTTGGCGGGCTTCGCCTACATCCGCTCGAAGCCGGTCGTCTTCGGTGCAATCTCGCTCGACATGTTCGCGGTCCTCTTCGGCGGCGCGGTCGCACTCCTGCCGGTCTACGCCGATTCGATCTTGCACGTCGGCCCGGTCGGCTTGGGGTTCCTGCGCAGTGCGCCGGCGCTCGGCGCGGCCGTGGTCGCCGGCGTCATCGCTCGTCGTCCGATCCGCTCGGGCGTCGGCCTGAAGCTGTTCGTCGCCGTCACCGGGTTCGGCGTGATGACGATCATCTTCGGGCTCTCGAAGGTCCTCTGGCTCTCGCTCGCGGCGCTGGTGGCACTGGGCGCGTTCGATATCGTGAGCGTGGTGATCCGCGCCAGCCTCGTTCAGTTGAATACGCCCGATGAGATGCGTGGCCGAGTGAGCGCGTTCGAAGGGGTTTTCATTACCGCTTCAAACGAGCTGGGCGGGTTCGAGTCGGGGACCGTCGCCGCCCTCATCGGGACGGTCCCGTCGGTCGTGATCGGCGGGATCGCGACCCTGGTGGTCGCCGCCCTCTGGGCCCTCGCCTTCCCGTCTCTGCGCACCGCCGATCGCATCGCGCAGGAGCTGTCGTAACGGAACGACAAGCCGCTCGGCGATGGGAAAACGGAAGAAGACGCCGGACGGACATGCGAGGCTCGTCGCCGAGCTCGTCGTCGCCAATCACATCCTCTACGATCAGGGCGTCGTCGACGGGTTCGGTCACATCAGTGCGCGCGACGACCGCGACCCGCAGCGCTTTCTGCTCTCGCGCAGCCAAGCCCCTTCGCTCGTCGAGGAAGACGACATCCTCTCGTACGATCTCGAGGGAAACGTCCTCGACGGTGAAGGCGAGAAGCTCTATGCCGAGCGGTTCATCCATGCGGCGATCTATGCCGCGCGACCCGATGTGAACGCGGTCGTTCATAGTCACTCCCCCGCGATCATCCCCTTCGGGATTACCGACGTCGAGCTGCGCCCCGTGTATCACATGAGCGGGTTCTTGGGCGACGGCGTCACGCGCTTCGATACCCGCCCGGTCGCCGGCGATACCAATCTGCTGATCAGCGATATGCATTTGGGGCGCGCGCTCGCTCAGGCGCTGGGAGACAAGCCCGTCTGCCTGATGCGCGGACACGGCTCGGTCGCCGTCGGAGCGAACATCCGTCAAGCGGTCTACCGTGCGATCTACACCGAGATGAACGCGCGCCTGCAGGCCGAGGCGATGCGCCTGGGCGGGAATGTGAACTATCTCAGCCCCGGCGAAAGCGAACGGACCAGGACCTTGAACGAAGCGTTCCTCGACCGGCCCTGGGGGCTTTGGACGAGCGAAGCGGAGCGCAATCGGGGCTAGCGGCGCCGCCGGTTCAAGCAGGGACGGCAGTATACCGGGCGGGTCGGTTCGGGCTCGAACGGGAGCCGCGTCTCCTTGCGGCAGTCCCAACACTGGGTGATGAAGAGGGGAGGCCGCTCACCCTTCGGACGCTCGTCGATCGGACGGTGGACACCGGCGTAGCGCAGGCGAGCCTCGCGGCACTCGCGGCAACGCGACGGTCGCCGAAAGCCCTTCTCGGCGAAGAAGCGCTGCTGGCCTGCCGTGAACGTAAACGGCTGACCGCAGTCGATACAGGTCAAGGTGATGTCGGAGAGAGCGGAGATCATGGCGCGAACAAACTGGAACACGGTGCGGACGAAAATGGTTGCACTCCGTACGGCCGGCGGCCCGTGATCAGGGCTGAAGGGTGGGGGCTTCCCAAAGGAGCAAACGGTCGTCGGAGGTCGAGTCGATGAAGGAAACGAGCGTCCATTTTCTCTCGAGCGGCTTGAGGCTGTCCGGCGTCTTTCGTGTCCCGGACGGTATCGGGCCGGATGAGCGCCGCCCCGCCTTCATCGTCTTGCACGGTTTCGGCAGCAACAAGAATGCCGGGAACGTCCTGCGTCCCTGCGCGTTCCTCGAGGAGCTGGGTTATATCACGTTTCGATTCGATATGCGCGGTTGCGGTGAGAGCGAAGGCGAGCGCGGGCGCGTCATTTGCCTCGAGCAGGTCGAGGATACCCGGAACGCGATCACCTTCGTCGCGACGCAACCCAACGTCGATCCGGCCCGCATCGCGCTTATCGGAAGCAGTTTCGGCGCCGCCGTTTCCGTCTATACCGGAGGAATCGACACCCGCGTCGCGGCGGTGATCTCGTCGGGCGGCTGGGGGAACGGCGAGCGAAAATTCCGCGGACAGCACCCTACGCCGGAGGCCTGGGCCCGGTTCACCAAGATGCTCGAGGAGGGGAAGCGCTATCGTGAACGGACCGGAAAATCGCTGATGGTCCCGCGTTACGACATCGTCCCGATTCCCGAGCACCTGCGCGGACACGTCGCCGAAGGCTCGATCCAAGAATTTCCCGCCGAGACCGCGCAGAGTATGTTCGATTTTCGGGCCGACGACGTCGTCGGCAAGATCGCTCCTCGCCCGCTCCTCCTATTGCACAGCTCGGTCGATTCCGTCACACCGACGGAACAGTCGATCGAACTCTTCAAGCGGGCAGGCCAGCCGACCGATCTCCATCTCTTTGCGGAGACCGATCACTTCATGTTCGCCGAGGAAAACGGTCGCGTCCGCACCGTCGTACGCGAGTGGCTCGAACGGTTCTTCCCGGTACACGGCCGGGAGCCGACGACGGTGGGATAGCAGGCGAGGCGTCGGGGGCCTTCCTCGACGCAAGACTATGAGAGACGGAGGCCGAGCTCATCGAGATGAGCGAGGAGATCGGCTGGATCTTGATAGACCCGATAGGCGCCCGATTCGACGAGCTCGGCACGACCGTACCCGCCTGAAAGCAATCCGATTCCGAGCGCCCCGGCACGCCGCGCGCCGAGCATATCCCAAAGCGAATCGCCGACGACGAAGGTGTGCTGCGCGCTTACGCCCATCGCTTGTGCGGCGGCAAGGAAGAGATCCGGATTCGGTTTGGCGTGCGCGACCTCGTCGCGGGTGACGATCGGCGCAGTCGGCGGGACGTCGAGGACACGTATCGCAATTTCGGCGCTGCGGCGTTGACCGCTCGTCGCGATCGCCCAAGCGACGCCCTCACGCGAGAGCGTCGCGAGGATCTCGACGGCGCCCGGGAGGGGACGGACCGCCGCGACGCGCTTGAGGTACGCGTCTTCGTGATCGCGGCGGAGTCGCTCGATCGTCGTCTCGTCCAGATCGTAGCCGAGCTCGCGCGCGAGCGCACGGACGAAGAGGCCGCCGCTCATCCCGATTCGGCGATGGATGCGCCAGACGGAGAGCTCGATGCCCGCGTTGCGCAGCGCCTCGTCCCAGGCCATGACGTGGTGATAGACGCTGTCTACGAGCGTGCCGTCGAGATCGAAAACGAGCGCTGCATCGTGGCGAGGAGTCATCGCGGCGCAGTTTCGCCCGCGGCCTCACTCGACCCGCCGAGAGCGCGACCGGAAGAGCCTCGGCAGGGGATTATAAAATATTCAATCGAATAGTTTAACATGGCCTACTCGGATCTGCGCCTCGGTCTGGCCGCGAATGCCCGTCAATTTTGGCTGTTGGTCCTGGTCAACGCGTTCGTCGGCTCGATGGTCGGGATCGAACGCGACGTCTTGCCGTTGGTCGGCCAGCGCGTCTTCGGCCTTGCCTCGCAGGCCGCGATCCTCTCGTTTATCGTGACCTTCGGCTTCACGAAGGCGCTGGCGAATCTCTATGCCGGCCGCAGCGCCGATCGGACGGGGCGTAAACCTCTGCTCGTCGCCGGCTGGCTGGTCGCGATCCCGATCCCGTTCCTATTGATGTTCGCGCCCGCATGGGGCTGGATCGCTTTCGCAAACGTTTTGCTCGGGATCAACCAAGGCTTGTGCTGGTCGATGACGGTCGTGATGAAGATCGACCTCGTCGGCCCCAAGCAGCGCGGTCTGGCGATGGGGCTGAACGAGTTCGCCGGGTATCTCGCCGTCGGTCTGGCGGCCTACGGTTCCGGTATGATTGCGGGAGCCTACGGGCTGCGGCCGTGGCCCTTCGCGCTCGGCATCGCGGTCGTCGCCGCCGGGTTGTCGCTCTCGCTTTTCGCCGTGCGCGAAACGCATGGACATGCGCGCTACGAAGCCGGACGGGAAAGAGCGGACCAGCCCCGCTTCGCGGCCCTCTTCGCGCTCGTCTCCTGGCGGGATCGTACCTTGGGCGCGATCAGTCAGGCGGGTCTCGTGAACAATCTCAACGATGGGCTCGCCTGGGGGATCTTGCCGCTCTATTTCGCGGCCACCCTCGATGTCGACCACGTCGCGATCCTCGCGGCCGCGTATCCGGCGACGTGGGGATTGCTGCAGTTGGCGACCGGCCCGCTCTCCGATCGCCTGGGACGCAAGGCGTTGATCGCAAGTGGGATGTGGTTGCAGGCCCTCGCGATCGGACTTTTCCTCGTCGAGGGGAGGTTTGCGCTCTGGGTCCTGGCGGCGGTTCTCCTCGGAGCGGGGACCGCAATGGTCTACCCGACGCTCCTCGCCGCGATCGGCGACGTCGTCGATCCGCTCGTACGCGGCAGCGCGGTCGGCGTGTATCGGTTGTGGCGGGACAGCGGATACGCCTTCGGGGCGCTCCTCTCGGGCGCCGCCGCTCAGGCCGCCGGGCCGGCCGCGGCGATCGTCGTCGTCGCTCTCCTCACCTTCGTCTCCGGCGCGATCGTGATCACGCGGATGCGCGAGACGCACCCCTACCTCCGCAGCGCCGTGGTGAAAGGGACACCGATATGATCTTTCGTCAATTCTTGACGCCCGGCGGTTGTGCCGCGTACCTCCTGGGTTGAGCCGGAGAGGGCCGCGCTGCGGTCGTCGATCCTCAGTTCGAGGTCGATCAGTACATCGAACACGCGAACCGTCATGAGATGGCGATCTCGGCGATCGTCGAGACGCATCTCCATGCCGACCACCGCTCCGGCGCTCGCCTCCTTGCGGCCAAGACCGGTGCGCCGATCTATCTCCACCGCTCGGCCGGCGTGATGTTCCCGTTCAGCGTGCTCGACGACGAGAGCCTGATCTCGCTGGGAAATGTCGAGCTGCGCGCGCTTCACACGCCCGGGCATACGCCGGAGAGCATCGTCCTCGTCGTGACGGATCGCACGCGGGGAGCGGAACCCTGGATGGTCTTGACCGGTGATACGCTCTTCGTAGGAGACGTCGGACGGCCGGATCTCGGCGGCGACGAGGATGCGGCGCGCCGGTTATACGACGCCCTCCACACCAAGCTGCTCGCGCTCCCCGACTACGTGGAAGTCTACCCGGCCCACGTCTCGGGGAGCCCGTGCGGGCGTTCGATGAGCGGGAAACCGTCGTCGACGATCGGCTTCGAGCGCCGACACAATCTCGCGCTGCAATATTCCGATCGCGAGGAGTTCGTCCGAGCGTTGCTCGCGACGCTCCCGCCCAAACCGGCCGAATTCGCGGAGATCCTCGCCTTCAACCGAGGCTAGCGCCGACCAGGCGCCGAGCGCAAGCGCTCAGAGGAACGACAGATCCGTCGCCTGCGGCGTGCAGTCGTTCTCTGCGAGCCAACGTGCGTTCCACAGCCGCGACCGGTAGCGATCGCCGCCGTCGCAGAGGATCGTCATCACGACGCTCCCTTTCGGTAAAGAGCGTGCATACCGCGCGGCGCCGACGACGTTGAGCGCCGCCGAGCCCCCGAGGAAGAGGCCCTCTTCCCGCAAGAGCCAGTACGCCATCTCGACCATCGCCTTGTCGTCGACTTGCAGGGCGTCGTCGATCGGCGCACCCTTGAAATTCTCGGTGATGCGCTTGATCCCGATCCCTTCCGTGTTGGAGTCTCCCGTCGAGCAGAGCTCGCCCGTTTTGATGTAACTGTAAAGGACGGAGCCCATCGGATCGCACAAGACGGTCCGGATAGCCGGGTTGCGCTCTTTGAGGAACATCGAGGTCCCGGCCAGGGTCCCACCCGTCCCGCAGGCGGCGACAAAGGCGGTCAGCTCCGAGCCGAAGGCGTTCCAAATCTCGGGGCCGGTCGTCGCATAGTGCGCTCGGCGGTTTGCCGTATTATTGAACTGATCGGCCCAAATCGCACCCGGGGTCTGTTCGGCGATCTCGCGCGCTACGTGATAATAATTGCGAGGATCGGCGAACGGGACCGCTTCGATGATGCGCAGATCGGCGCCGAGCGTGCGCAGGATCTCGTATTTCTCCTGTGACTGATCGTCCGGGATGCAGATGATGCAGCGGTAGCCGCGAGCGTTCCCGATGAGGACGAGCGCGATCCCGGTATTTCCCGCCGTCCCTTCGACGATCGTCCCGCCGGGCTTGAGCACGCCCCGCTCCTCTGCATCGTCGATGATCCCGCGTGCCGCGCGATCCTTCACCGAGCCGCCCGGGTTGAGGAACTCCGCCTTTCCGACGATCGTCCTGCCCAGGGCCTGCGAAAGCTTCGGCAAGATGATGTGCGGCGTGTTCCCGACCGTCCCGCTGAAACCGATACTGGCGTGCTGGGTTACCATCTCGTCCGTCGCTTCGCCTAAACCGAGTAGAAATACTCGCGATCGTCCTACGCGGTCGTGCCGCTCCGCCGGCGTGGCGGACCTCGGCGCTCGACGGGAAGGTCCGCGGCGAGTGTCTCGCTCGACCGCCGCATCCCCGATCATAGACGCAGGGCGACGTTTGGCGTTCCCTTGACAATGCCCCCGGCGTCGTTACAATCGTAGGCGCCAACCACATCCGGTAGGGAGCGAGGCACGACGATGGACGGTGCTACTGCAATCCGAAGGTGGGGCTTGCTGCCGGACATGCTGCGGCGTCTTCGGCGCCGCCTCCGTCTGCGCCGCCTGGATTAGACGGCCGGGTCGCTGCTCGAAGCCGTCGCTCGCGGGTGGCTTCGAGTAGCGCCGGGGCTGAGCGGCGACGCCTGCTCCTCTGCCGCCCCGCGCAGTGGTAGTTCCGTAGAGCTCAAGGGCCGGCCGGCCGGCGGAGCACGAGGCTCATCCCCTTGAAGCTCATGACCAGCTCGTTGTCCTGGTTGAACGCCTTCACGAGCGTCGTCACGATCCCGCGATCGGGTTTCGAGCGTGAGGGGCGCGCCTCGAGGACGGTCGCGCGCACGTGCAAGACGTCGCCGGGGCGGACCGGCTTGCTCCAGCGCAGCTCATCGACGCCGGGCGATGCGATATCGGCGACGGCCGAGAAGTAGTGGTCGACGAGGACCCGCATGACCAGGCAGACGGTATGCCAGCCGCTGGCGATCAGCCCGCCGAAGTACCCGCTGCGTGCCCGTTCGGGATCGACGTGCTTCACCTGCGGGTCGAACTCGCGCGCGAAACGGACGATCTCCTCGTCGCTCACGAAGATCGGGCCGTACGTAAAGCTCTCGCCGACAGGATAATCCTCGAAGTAACGCTCATTCCTCGTGGTCTGCACAGAGGCGTAAACCCCGATGAAGTACGTGAGTTTGCAGCGTGACGGTAGCGTCGCGCGCGTCGTTCTCCAGCGGCCTGAGGTGCGCAATGCGTTCAATCCCGAGTTGATCGCGGAACTTGGAACGACATTCGCCGAACTCGGCGCCGACGACGCGGTGCGCGCTATCGTCCTCGCCGGGAGCGGGACGCATTTTTCGGCGGGAGCCGATGTCAACACGATGCGCGCCTCGATCGACTTGACCGAGGAGGAGAACGAACGGGACGCCGCGTCGATGTCGGCGATGCTGCGCACGATCGACGCGACGCCCAAGCCGGTGATTGGGAGGGTGCACGGCGCGGCGCTCGGACTCGGGGTCGGGTTGGTCGCCGTGTGCGACGTCGTCGTCGCGGCAAGCGACACGACGTTCGGCTTTACCGAGGTGAAGCTCGGCATCATCCCCGCCGTGATCTCGCCGTTTGCGATCGCGAAGATCGGGTATTCGCAGGCGCGCGCGCTCTTCCTCACGGGGCAGCGCTTCGGCGCCGCGCATGCACAGGCGATCGGTCTCGTTCACCGAATCGCGCCGCCGGACGAGCTCGATCGGCACGTCGACGACGTCCTACGTGAGTTCGCCACCGCCGGACCGCAGGCGATCGCCGCGGCAAAGCGACTGATCGCCGCCGTTCGGGAGGCGGGTTACGACCGGAGCTACGCGTTGACGGCGAAGATGATCGCCCGTCAGCGGGTCGGCGCGGAGGCACAGGAGGGGTTGCGCGCATTCCTCGAGCGTCGCCCTGCGACCTGGACCCTCGGTTGAACGCGAGCGGCGCCTAGACGGCCTATAAAGCGGTGGGCTTCGCCGCGCGTCGCTGTTCCAGGCTGCGCTGCGGGGATGGAGGAATATCCTCGGTATGAGTGCCGTGTTCCCCAGACGTGGCGGTGGTTTCCGCAGCGCGTGGCGTGAGCTTGCAGCGCGGACGTGGGGGACCGGCTCGGTCGACCCCGAGTTGGGAGAGCGCGATGCCGAGCGGGTCCGTGACGCGATCCGCGCGTGCCTGGAAGCGCGCGGCGGCGAGCTGGCCGCGCGCGCGCAAGCGGCCTCGCTGGGCCTTCACTATCTCAATCTCAACGACGAGGGGCGGCGCCGTTTCCTGCGGATCCTGACCGAGTTCGACCTCGACCGCTCGGCGGTCGACCGTGCCGTCGCGGAGATGCAAGGGGCGCAGACCGACGAGGAATATCGCAGCGCAGCCCAGCGGCTGGAGGCGACGTTGCAGCCTCCCTACATTCAAGTATTGCGGCGCTTCAACAGCTTGCCGCGCGGTTTCAAATTCCTCGTCGATTTGCGCGCCGACGTATTGCGCCTCGGCGAGGACGCATCGCTGCGCAGTCTGGACAACGAGCTCTACGCGCTGTTGCTCTCGTGGTTCGATCTCGGCTTCCTCGAATTGCGCGCGGTCACGTGGGACACCCCGGCGTCCCTCCTGGAAAAACTCGCGACCTACGAAGCGGTCCACGAAGTCCGCGGTTGGCTCGACCTCAAGCAGCGCCTGGCGGCCGATCGGCGCTGCTTCGCCTTTTTTCATCCGCTGATGCCCGACGAACCGCTGATCTTCGTCGAGGTTGCGCTGACGGCCGAGCTGACCGGGCGCATCGATGCGCTTCTGCGAAAAAGCGCGCCGCTCGATCCGCGCGAGGCGACGACCGCAATTTTCTATTCGATTTCTAACTGTCAGAAGGGCCTCGCCGGGATGAGTTTCGGCGACGTCCTGATCAAACGCGTCGTCGACGAGCTGCTCCGCGAGCTTCCCAATTTGCGCACGTTTGCGACCCTCTCGCCCGTCCCGGGTTTTCGCAGTTGGCTCGACCGGCAGCTCGACTCGAGCAACCTGCGAGACGTGCTGGCTCGGCGCGGCTGGTATCGGGAGACCGAGCTTTCGAATGCGCTTCGTGAGCCGCTATTACGCTTGTGCGCACGGTACTTGCTCCAAGAAAAGCGCAGCGACGGAGCGGCCCGCGATCCGGTGGCGCACTTTCATTTGAGCAACGGCGCTCGGCTCGAGCGGCTCAATTGGTTGGCCGATACGTCGGCGCGAGGACTCGCGAACTCGGCCGGGATCATGGTGAATTATCTCTATGCGCTCGACCGTATCGAAGAGAATCACTACGCGTACGCCACCCAGCATCGGATCGACGCCTCGCACGGGGTCCGCGCCCTCCTGCGTTGAGGGCGAGCGACCGGGAAGGGGCGGGCGATAGAGTGGGCGCTCGCTCGCTGTCGGTTCACATCGCTTTCTAAGAGGTTTGCGGTAGGATCGCCTCGGGGTAGAAAGCAAGCGGTTTCGGGAGGGAAAAAAATCATGCACAAACGGTTACTCGCCGGCACTCTATGTGCCGGGCTGCTCTCGGCGAGTACCGCGCTTCCGGCACTGGCGGACGGTGCCGCCAGCACGCGCAATATCATCTTCGGCGCGGCCGCCGCGGGCGTCGGGACGTGGGCGATCATCAATCATAATAAGAAAGTCCATCAAAAGATCGACGAGAAGGACGCCCAGATTCGTTCGCTCGACCAGGAGCGGGCCAGCGCCGAGACGGCCTATCAGGCGGAACACGAAGCCTACCTGCACGAAGTCGCGGTCGCGAACCATTACATGGCCGAGACGGCGCAACTCAAGCGGGAGGTCGTCTCGTTGAAGCGACAGCTCGCCCAGGCTCATGTGCCCCTGCCGGTCGCCGCCGCTCCGGCCCGCCCGGTGCAGCGCGGCGGGAGCGCGCAAGCGCAGCCTCCCTCGCCACCGACCCGGGTCGCCTCGGTCTCCTACGGCTGGGGGCAGCTCTAGCTCGTGAAGCGTCTTGGGCTCGTCCTCGCCGGGGTATTGGCCTTGGGGGGCTGCGCCAGCGCCTCAGCCGATACGCCGATCGACGTCGCCGACCAGGTGACGCGCGCGATCTACAGTGACGACCTCAATGGGACGGTCGCGCACTTCGACAACGCTCTGCGCGAGCAGGTCAAGACCGAAGACGTCGATAGGCTCTCGCAGGTCATGCACGATCTGGGTTCCTACCGCAAGCTGACGGCGCTCTACGCCGACAACCTCGATCGGCGCTACGACTACCAGGCGACCTTCGATCGCGGGACGATGCTCGTCCAGTTGCGCTTCGATCCGGACGGCCGCGTCGCCGCGTACCGCGTCTCGCCGACGCAGCAGCGCTAGCCGGCCTCCGGGTCGCCGGCGCGGCCGGCTCTACGCGACCCGGGCATGCAGCCAAGAGACGAGCCGATCGAACGTCATCGGGGGCGCAAGGTAGTAGCCCTGCGCCCGGTCGCATCCCTGATCCCGCAGCCAGTCGAGCTGCTCCGCCGTCTCGAGGCCTTCGGCTAGGACGATGCGGCCCAGGTCGTGGCCGATATTGACGAGGTTGCGAGCGATGGCGATGTCGTGCGGATTGTTCGGCAGGCCGGCGATGAAGCTGCGGTCGAGTTTCACGATATCGACCGGGAGGCTCTTGAGGACGGCGAGCGAGGAATAACCGGTCCCGAAGTCGTCGAGCGCGATCGCGATCCCGAGCGCATGGAGCCGTTCGAGGACTTCGGTCGTCTTGGATACGTTCGTCGTTGCGCTGGTCTCAGTGAGCTCGACGCCGAGCATCGAGGGATCGGCGTCGTATACGTCGAGCGCACGCATCAGTTCTTCGAGGAAGAACGGATCGGCCAGATCGTGCGCCGAGAGGTTGAAGAAGATCCGAAAACCGGGTCGTGCCGTGGCGAGCTTGACGGCGTCGATCATCGCTTGACGCATGACGTACAAGCTGAGGGGCTGGATCAATCCGTTCTGCTCGGCGAACGGGATGAAGTCGACCGGGCTCAAGCGCCCCTCCGGATGGTTCCAGCGAATCAACGCCTCCGCGGCGATCGGCCGGCCCGTCGCCAAATCGACCTCCGGCTGGAGATAGAGTTCGAACTCGTTCGACCCCAACCCGCGCAAGATCGCTTGACGGAGCGCTTGGCGCTTGCGGAAGCGGTCCTCGAGCTCGCGCGAGGAAAACTCGATCCGATCGCGTCCTTGTTGCTTCGCGATGTCGAGGGCGGCGTCGGCGCGCGCGATCAGCTCGTCGGCGTTGTCGCCGTCGTTCGGATACATCGCGATACCGGCGCTGGCCGTCATGCGGATGACCGCATCGCCGACCGCGATCGGGGTACTGACGACGACGAGCGCACGCCGCGTCAGCTCCTCGGCTTGCTCCGGTCGCTGCAGATCTTTGAAGGACACGACGAAGCTGTTGGAGCCCAGACGTCCCAGGACGTCGCCCGGCCGGGAAGCGTCGTCCAGGCGGCTCGCGACCGTTTTGAGGACGAAGTCGCCGATCTCGCTCCCCATCGTATCGTTGATCTCCTTGAACTGGTCGATGTCGATGACCGCGACGGCGAGCGAACGGCCGGCGCTACGGTGTTCGCCGACGGCTTCGTGCAGGCGCGAGCGCAGACCGTTACGATTGACCAAACCGGTCAACGGATCGTGATAGGTCTGGAACCTGATCACCTGAGCGTGCTCCTTCTCGCGCAGCTTCGCTGAAAAAAACGAAGCGACGAGCTCGACATAGGTGGCGTCGCTCTCGTCGAACGGCGCACTGATCGGCTCATAGGAGAAGAAGAGCAGCGCGTAGGTCTGCAACTCGACGAAAAAGCGCGCGCCGATCGCCGAGCGCAGGCCGACGTCCGAATGAACGAGGTGCTTGGTTTCCGGATCGGCGTCGAGTCGAGTCCACGCTTTCGCTCGGCCGTCGAGCGGGAGGAGTGCGCTGAGCGTTTCCTCGAGCGGGATCATCTCGCCCAGCGGGAAGGGATGGAGCGCCGGGTTGCGGCCCATTCTGGCGCGGGCTTTCGTCCCCTTATAGCGCGCGACGACGTGGCCGTTATCGATGACGCAGATGACGCCGAAGAATTGCTCGCTCGGATTGAGTGCGATCGCGGCTTCTTCGAGCATCTCGAGCAACGCCTCGTCGCCGCCGAGCTCGCCGCGCATCGCCAGGCGCCACAGTGCTTCCGTGCGACGCGCGTCGCGCTGCAGGCGCCCTTCGAGCCGCCGGCGCTCGGCGCGCAGAGCGAGCAGGTTACGCACGCGGGCACTGAGCTCCGCCGGGTCGATCGGCTTGGTCAGGAAGTCGATCGCTCCGAGCTGCAATGCTCTGCGCCGGATCTCATGCGAGGCGTTCGAGGCGAGCAGGACGATCGGGCAACGGCGTGTCCTCGCCTCGGAGCAGATGCGCCGGAGGAACTCGAGCCCGTCGACGTCGGGGAGCTGATAATCGAGGAGGATCAAATCCGGTTCGGCCGTCCGGCACCAGGCGAGCGCCTCGAGCCCGCTTGCGAACTCGTGACAGGAAAGGCCGTGGAGATCTTCGACGAGCCGGTCGATGATCTCGCGGCGCGTGAAGGCGTCATCGACGACGACGACGTTCATCTTTACCCTAGGGCGCGTTTCAGCTTCGCTTCGAGCGGAGCGAGCAGCGAGGTGATCGACCTCTCGGCGGGGACGAGGATGATCTGCCCCGGGACGAGCCGTTGATCCGAGACGAACTGCGACTCGATGAGTAAGATGTCGTGTTCGCGTTCGAGTGAGGGAAACTGCGCGAGCGCCCTGTGCAACGGCCCGGTCACGACGGTCGGCGTCGTCAGGGTGAGCTGCAACCCGGTCAACTGCGCCAAGGCGGCTACGTACGAGCCGGCGATGATGTTCGCGAACTCCTGAAAGGTCGAATCGATGTCGGCCTCGGACGGGTGCTCGATCCGGGTCATCTTGCGGACGAACGAGGTCGCGAGATCGAGCGCATCGTCCCGAGCGAAGACGACGAGGATCCGGCCGTCGACATCGCCTTCGATCCCCATCTCGACCGCGACGACGAGCTTCGCCAGATCCATCTTCAAGAGCGAGGAGACCGGAGGCGTGTCGATGTTCGGGACATTGAGCGAGATCGGCTGCTGCAGCAGGGCTGCGAGCGAGTTCGCGGCATGGCCGGCGCCGATGCTCCCGATCTCTTTGAGCGCGTCTTGTTGCGCTTGCGAGAGCGCTTTCATGCGGCCAACCGATTGACCGTTTCGAGCAGCTTCGGCGCCTCGAACGGCTTGGTGATGAACGCTTTGGCGCCGGCACGAATGGCGTCGACGACCATTTGCTGCTGGCCCAGCGACGAGCACATGAGGATCTTTGCGCCGGGATCTTTCGAGAGGATCGACTTGACGGCGTTGATCCCGTCGAGCTTCGGCATGACGATATCCATCGTGATGATATCCGGTCTGAGCTCGAGATATTTGGCGACGGCTTCTTCGCCGTCGGCCGCTTCGCCGACCACTTCGAACCCGTTGTCGGTCAGGATGTTCTTGATCATCGCTCGCATGATGGCCGCGTCATCGGCGATCAGGACACGCTTGGGCACTGTGTCGGGTACGCTCCTTTCCCGCCTATGCGGCGGTTTCGAGATCCGAGTGGACGAACGTGAGGACGTCGATGATCAGTGCGATGGCACCGTTGTCGATCACCGTCGCGCCGGCGATCCCCGGCGTCTTCCTGAAGTTGGTCTCGATACTTTTTATGACGAGTTGCTGCTGAGCTTCGAGGGCGTCGACCAAGAGCGCGGCACGCCGTCCGCCGCTCTCGACGACGACGACGATCCCTTGCTGCGGATCGCCGAGGGCATCTGCGATCCGGAAGATCCGGTGTAGGCGCCGCAGCGGAATCCACGCGTCGTGGAAGTAGACGGCTTCGTTGCCGTCGGGAAGGCGCTTGACGATTTCGGGCGTCGGCTGCAGCGACGAGACGACGTTGGCGATCGGGACGACGAAGGTGCTCCGCCCGACCAGGACGGTCAACCCGTCGAGGATCGCGAGGGTCAGCGGGAGATTGATCGTCACCCGCATCCCGGCTCCCGGTTCCGAATCGATCGTGATGGTCCCGCCGAGCTCGGCGACGTTGCGCCGTACGACGTCCATCCCGACCCCGCGCCCGGAGATCTCGGTCACTTGCGACGCGGTCGAGAAACCCGGCGCGAAGATCAGATCCCAGACCTCCTTGTCCGGCGCATCGTCGGCGATCTCGATCCCGTTCCTGCGAGCCTTGGCGATCAGTTTACGGCGGTCGAGGCCCCTGCCGTCGTCGATCACCTCGATGACGATGTTCCCGCTCCGGTGCGAGGCGATCAACTCCAGCCGCCCTTGCGCCGGCTTTCCGGCGGCGATCCGCTCCTCGGGCGGCTCGATCCCGTGATCGACGGCGTTGCGGACGAGGTGCGTCAGGGGATCTACGATCCGTTCGACGATCGTCTTGTCGAGCTCGGTCTCCTCGCCGCTGAGCCGAAGCTCGACCTGTTTGCCGAGCTTGGTCGCCGTCTCCCGAACGACACGCGGAAAACGGCCGAGGATAAAACTGATCGGGACCATGCGGATCGACATGACGATCTGGCGCAGGTCGCGCGTATGGCGGGCGACCTTTTCGGCGGCGTCGGCGAGCGCGGTGTTCGTAAGGTGATCGGCGGAACGCCGGATCGCAGCGGCCAGGATGTTCTCGGCCGTTACGATCTCGCCGACCAAGTTGATGAGCTGATCGACTTTGGCGAGCGAGACACGAATGCTCTCGTCCTTGTGGACGCCTTTGCGTTCGTGGAGGATGTTGGGTTGCGAGGACGAGCGGTTCACGTTCTGCGCTGTGCCGTCGAAGAGGCCGAAGCTCTCGGTGGCTGAGTCGCGCCTCTGCTCGTGCAGCTCGAGCCGGTCGTCCTCGCCGGCGACGAAAGCGAAGATCTCGCGGAGTTCCGCCTCCGGCTTGCTCGTCCGTAAGGTGACGCGGAAGACGTCGCTCAGATCGAAGCTGAGCATCTCTCCTGAGCTTGCGACCGCACCGAGGAGTGCGTCGTACGTCGAAGCGCGCTTCCCTTCGTCGGCGCAGGTGAAGGCGATGTCGTAGACCGTCGGGGAGGTCGTCGATCCGCCTCGCGCGGGCAGAGCGGGGATCTCGAGGAAGCGCTGGAGCTCGGCGATCGCCTGCGCCCCGGTACCTTCGCTCACCGGCGCGCCGACGCGATGGGCGGCGACGATCGCACGAACGCTATCGAGCGCGTGCAGGGCTGCGTCGACGACCTCGTCGCCGAGGACGAGCTCTCCGTTGCGAATCCGGTCGAATACCGATTCCAGGCGGTGGGTCACGGTAGCGAGCTCCGTGAAACCGAACGTCCCGGCGCCGCCTTTGATCGAATGGGCGGCGCGAAAGATCGCGTCGAGTTGCTCGCGGTTCGATGTGCGCGCATCGCCCGAGAGCAAGAGGTGCTCGATTGTCTCGATATGCTCCTCGACCTCGTCGAGGAAGCCGGCTCGAAAACGTTCGAGATCCAAGCTCATCGGACGAACTTCCCGATGACGTCGAGCAGGACCCGGGCGTCGAACGGTTTCGTCAGCCATCCGGTCGCGCCGACGGCCTTTCCACGCGCCTTCATCGCAGGGTCGACCTCTGTCGTGAGGACGAGGATCGGAATCTTTTCGTATTTGGGGAGTGCGCGCAGGGTGCTGACGAGGCCAAAGCCGTCGAGGCGGGGCATGTTTTGGTCGGTGAGGACCAGCGCGACGTCATGCTCTTGCGCCTTGGCGAGGGCGTCGATCCCGTCGACCGCTTCGATCACCTCATAGCCTCCGCTGCGAACGACCTCGGCGACCATCGCTCGAATCGAGGCGGAATCATCGACGGCAAGAACGATCTTTCCCATCTCCTCTCCTTTGTGTTTCGGCGCGCAATGCAGTACGCTAAAACAACTCGACGGTCCCGACGGGCGGCTTGTGCTGCGCTTGGAAGTCGATCTCCGCCGCCATGAGGCGCAACGGCGCTTTGAGATACTTGACGTGGACACGATTGGCGGCGGTATCGTAGACGATCTTGCGGGCGTGTCGTCCGTAGAGGTCTTGGGCGACGACCGGGATACCCTCGCGTTCGAGGTATTCCAGCGCGAACTCGGCATTACGCGTCCCGACGTTCGCCGATGAGACGCTCTCGAGCACGGCACCTCCGCCGAAGAGTTTCGCCTCGAGATGCTCCCGCTGCGTGCCGAGCTTTTGCAGCGCGGTGATCAGCAGCTCCATGGAGTGGACGCCGAACTTGGCGTCTTCGTAGATCGTCCCGGCCGTCGGGTCCCCCGGGAGCATGAAATGGTTCATCCCCGCGATACGCAGGCGCGGATCCCACAAGCAAACGGCGACACAGGAACCCAGGACGGTGACGAGCCTCTCGCCGTTCCGTGCCGTTCTCCAGTCACCGGGGGAGAGATGGATGGTGGTGAGCGGCGCCGAGGCGTTCGTCATTACACGCTCGATGGTAACGCGAGCCGGGTAACGCCTCGGTGTCGCGGGAGCGACACCGCGCCGTTACCCGCCTATGCGATCCTGGCGTCATGGGCAACTCCTCGCCGGCGAGACGACGCACGTGACGGACGGTTTCATCGACGATGACGCCGAGGTCGGACCGCGACGACCGCATTTCAACATCGACGTCGCGACGACCGCCCTGCTCTATGAGCGCTGCTCCCGTTGTATGTACCTGCACGCACGCGGAGGATCGATCCTTCCTTTGGAATCGGAGGATCCCGACGCCGAGCTCGTCCATGCGTCGCTGAAATCGGCGCACGAAGCCGGCCGGCCCGTCGAAGTGAGTAGCGGGCGACGCTTGCGCATCCTCTCGCAACGCGAGGCGGTCGTCTCGATCCCGGTGTCGTTTCCGTTCGCCGAGGTGAGTTACACCGGGATCTACGACGCGATCGCCGAGAGCGAAGGGCGGAAGTATCTGGTGAAATACGTCCTTCCCTCGGAAGCAGGGGTGCAGACCAGCCGCTATCAGCGTGAGCTGGCGGCGCTCGAATACGCGCTCGAGCACCCGTTCGACGCCGAGACGGAGCCGCTCCGCGTCGACGGCCATGCACTTTTGAGTTTCGCGTTCCGTCAAGTTCCGGTAAAGACGCACGTGGAAAAGCAGCTCGCTCCGAGCGAGTGGATCGTCCTCGAGCGGCGTCCCGATCGGTTCCTTTCCTTCATGCGGGTCGTAACGTGTATTTTGGCCCTCGAGCGCGAGCCGCCGCCGACTCCGGGATGTCCCGACTGCAAGCGCACCCGCCGCGACACCTCGCCGACGAAGGTCGGACACCGCACTGTTACCCAGTCGGAGGCATCATAGCGGCATGCTCGAGACGTTCCGACGAAGCGTACAAAATCGCGAAGTCCTGTATCTTTGTCCGCCGGCCGCATGCGAGGCGTAAGCAATACCGTGCAAAAGCTGTGGAATACTCTGCCGATTCGCTCGAAACTGCTGGCGGCGTTCAGCGTCCTCCTCGCCCTCTCGATGATCGCGCTCGCGGTCGATTACGTGTTCATCACCAGGCAAACGGCGACGATCGAAGAGTCGATGGAACGGACGTGGCCGATGCTCCAAGCTTTCGGTAACGTGCGGCGCGAGACGACCTATCTGAGCGTGCAGGCCTTCGGGTATCTGATGGCCGATCCGAAAAAAGACGGGGTGCGCTACCGCACGACCTTCGACGAGCACGAAGCGATCCTCCGGCGCGAGGTCCAAAAGCTCGCGGAGTACGCCTCTCCGAAGGAACGCCAACAGGTCGCGAGTTTCGCCGCGTGGCTCCCGAGTTTCAGTCGTGCGAAACATCGCTCGTTCGAGCTCAAGCTGCGCGGGAATACGAGGGCGGCGCTGGCGGCGCAGTCGAGCGTGAAATCGTCCGAGGGCGACGCGATGCTCGTAAAACTCGGCGACGCGATCACCCGCCGCTACCAACGCGAGAGTGCGCAAGCCGTGGCCGGCGGACGCGCCGCTCAGACGGTGACGCTCGTCGCGGCGGTGGTGACGCTCGTTCTGGGGTGCGCGTTGGCGTTGCTCCTCGGCGACGCGATCGCCCGCCGTCTGCGGCAAGTGACCCGGAGCATCGAAGAGGTGATCGGGCGGGACGTCGGTGCGCTTGTCGAGTCGATGAAGAGGCTCGCGGCGGGCGACCTGACGGCGCAGGTCGAATTGCAGGGCCGGCCGTTGAGCGTCGAGGGGAGCGACGAACCGGCGACGCTCGCCAAAGCATACAACGCGCTGGTCCTCGGGATCGAGCAGGTTGGGAGAGAGTTCTCGACGACGTCCGAGCTGCTATCCGGGACCGTGATGCAGATCAAAGGTGCGGTCGAGCAGGTCGCGACCGCCGCGGGCGAGATCGCGGAGGGGAGCGCGAACCTCTCGCAGCGGACCGAAGAGCAGGCGTCGGGTCTGGAAGAGACGGCTGCGTCGATGGAAGAGTTCACCGCGACGGTCAAGCAGAACGCGCACAACGCCGAGGAGGCCAATGCGCTGGGGACCGGGGCCCAAGAGCAGGCTCGCAAGAGCGGCGAGGTGATGCACGACGTCGTCGCGACGATGGAGAAGATCAACGCGAGCTCGCAAAAGATCGTCGAGATCATCTCGGTGATCGACGGGATCGCGTTTCAGACGAACATCTTGGCGCTCAACGCGGCGGTCGAGGCGGCGCGAGCCGGTGAGCAAGGGCGCGGGTTTGCGGTCGTCGCCGGGGAGGTGCGCAGCCTGGCGCAGCGCAGTGCGGCTGCGGCCAAAGAGATCAAGAGCCTGATCGACGATACGGTTTCGAAGGTGTCCGACGGTTCGGCGCTGGTGAAGCAGGCCGGTTCGACGATGGGCGAGTTGGTCGATTCGGTGCAGCGGGTGACGGCGATTTTGAGCGATATCGCGGCGGCTTCGCGGGAGCAGAGCAGCGGGATCGATCAGGTGAACAAGGCGATCACGCAGATGGACGAGGTGACGCAGCAGAACGCCGCGCTTGTCGAGGAGGCTGCGGCTGCGGCCGGCTCGCTCGAAGAACAAGCCCGCGCGTTGAGGGAAGCGGTGAACGCGTTCAAGCTCGCTGCGTTGGCTGCGGATCCGCCCGTTACGAGGCGGGAAACCGAGGCGAAGGCGCCGGGCGGCTCGGATCGGTCGAGCGCCGGCGCGGTTCGGCACGGCAACGGTAAGAGCGCGGTCGCGATCGCCGAGAAAGACGACGAATGGGAGACGTTCTGATGCACCTTTCGAGCCGTGAAGTCCTCACCTTCCGCTTGGGGAACGAGTCATACGCCGTCGACATTCTAAAAGTGCAGGAGATCCGCGGCGTCGATCGCGTGACGCAGATCCCCAACGTCCCGGAGTTCATTCGGGGCGTCATCGATCTGCGCGGGGTCATCGTGCCGATCGTCGACATGCGGATGAAGTTCAACCTACCCTCGGCGGAATACAATCAGTTCACGGTCGTGATCATCCTCAACGTGATCGACCGGGTCGTCGGAATCGTCGTCGACGCGGTCGCGGACGTCATCACGCTGACCGACGAGCAGATCCGGCCGGCGCCCGAAGTCGACGCGCACGGGGACGCCCAGTTCATCGACGGCCTGGCGCGGGTCGACGATCAGATGTTCATCTTGCTCGATATGGAGCGCCTGATGGCGAGCAGCGAGATGCAGCTCGTCCAGACCGAGGCTGCAAGCGCGGCGGTATAGGAAAGGAGAAGCGACGTGAGCACCCTGTGGAACAACCTGCCGATCCGAGCGAAGCTCGTGATCGCCTTCAGCACGCTCCTCGTGATCTTCGGCATCTCGCTCGCGATCGATTACGTCTTCATCGCCCGGCAGGCGGCGATGGCCCAAGAGTTTCTCGCCAGGAGCTCGCCGATGCTGGACGCGGTCGCCCGGTCGAGGCGCGGTATCGCGTACATGGAGGCGCAAACGCTCGGATTCCTCTCGGCGCCGAGCCGGGCGGCTGCCGAGGAAAACCTGCAAAACTTCAACGAGACGGCCAAACGCGACGAGACCTACCTGCGGACGATCCAAGGGCTCGGGACGTCCCAGGACCGCGACCTGATCGAACGGTACGCCGCCTGGTTTCCCCGTTTCGAATCGACGAAGGTCGAGGGGTTCGGACTGATCCGGGCCGGGAACAAGAAGGCGGGCGCCGAGAAGATCCGCGAGGTCCCCTCATCGGCCGGCGAGACGATGCTCACCGCGCTCTACAATCAGGTTCGCAAGCGCTCCGACGCCGCGCAAGAAGCGGCGATCGCGAATGCGGACTCCGCACGCTTCGTCACGATCCTGGCGGCGGTCGTCTCGCTCGGGTTGGGTATCGTCATCACGCTGGCGTTGGGAAACGGAATCGCCAGGCGGCTGAGGCAGGTCACGAGCGCGATGGGGCAAGTCGTCAACGACGAAGTCGCCGGCCTGGTCTCCTCGATGCAGCGCCTCGCCTCGGGTGACTTCACGGCTCGCGTGGAGACGCGCAACGAGCCGCTCGCCGTGCGGGGGAAGGACGAGCCGGCGTTGCTCGCCGATGCCTACAACGAGCTCCTCGCCGGGATCAAGAAAGTCGGGGTCGAGTTCAGCACGACGACGCAGATGCTCTCCGAGCTGGTCGCGCGCGTCAAGAACAGCGTCGAGCAAGTCAGCAGCGCGGCGGTGCAGATCGCGGAGGGGAGCGCGAACCTCTCGCAGCGGACCGAAGAGCAGGCGTCGGGTCTGGAAGAGACGGCTGCGTCGATGGAAGAGTTCACCGCGACGGTCAAGCAGAACGCGCACAACGCCGAGGAGGCCAATGCGCTGGGGACCGGGGCCCAAGAGCAGGCTCGCAAGAGCGGCGAGGTGATGCACGACGTCGTCGCGACGATGGAGAAGATCAACGCGAGCTCGCAAAAGATCGTCGAGATCATCTCGGTGATCGACGGGATCGCGTTTCAGACGAACATCTTGGCGCTCAACGCGGCGGTCGAGGCGGCGCGAGCCGGTGAGCAAGGGCGCGGGTTTGCGGTCGTCGCCGGGGAGGTGCGCAGCCTGGCGCAGCGCAGTGCGGCTGCGGCCAAAGAGATCAAGAGCCTGATCGACGATACGGTTTCGAAGGTGTCCGACGGTTCGGCGCTGGTGAAGCAGGCCGGTTCGACGATGGGCGAGTTGGTCGATTCGGTGCAGCGGGTGACGGCGATTTTGAGCGACATCGCGGCGGCTTCGCGGGAGCAGAGCAGCGGGATCGATCAGGTGAACAAGGCGATCACGCAGATGGACGAGGTGACGCAGCAGAACGCTGCGCTTGTCGAGGAGGCTGCGGCTGCGGCCGGCTCGCTCGAAGAACAGGCCCGCGCGCTCCTCGAGACCGTCCGGACGTTCAAAGTCGACGCCTCGGCGGCCGCCAGCCGACCGGCGAAAGCGGCCGCCGTCCAGCGCGAGCCGCTGCACAAGCCGCCCGTCTCCAGGCCGGTGCACAAGGCCGCGCTCGGAAAGGAACAGGGCGGGGGGAAGACCGCCGTCGCCTTGGCGTCGGCCTCCGAGGACGACTGGGAGACCTTCTAACGCGTGGACTTCTCGGCGCAGCGCGAGTTCGAGTTCACCCGGGACGATTTCGACGTCATTCGGGCGATGATCTACGAACATGCCGGGATCTCGATCGCGCCGACGAAGCAGGAGCTGGTCTACACTCGTATCCGCAAGCGCGTCCGGGAGCACGGTCTGACCTCCTTCGGCTCATACATCGAGTACCTCAAGCGGACTCCCGGTGAGCTGCAGGCGTTCATCAACTCGCTCACGACGAACTTCACCGCGTTCTTCCGCGAGCGCGACCACTTCGCGATCTTGAGACGATTCGCCGAGGAACGAAAGGCGGGAGGCCTGCGGCTCTGGTGCGCGGCCTCCTCAACCGGTGAGGAACCGTATTCGATCGCGATGACCCTCGCGGAAGCCTACGGGACGCTCACGCCGGACGTGAAGATCCTGGCAAGCGACATCGACACGGACGTCCTCGCCAAAGCTCGTCGCGGCATCTATCCCGAGAAGAGCATCGAAAACCTCGATCAGACGCTACGCAAGCGCTACTTCTTGCGGGGGACGGGGAGGAATGCGGGTTCGGTCCGCGTCATCCCCGAGCTGTGCGAGCTGATCACGTACCGGCAGGTCAATCTCTTGCACGAGGAATGGGACGTCGACCCGGAATACGACGTCATCTTTTGCCGGAACGTGATGTTCTACTTCGATAAGCCGACGCAGCGCGGGATTTTGGAGAAGCTGCGGCGGCGCCTCCACCCCGAAGGATTGCTCTTTACCGGTCATTCCGAGAATTTCTTCAGCGAGCAGCATCTCTTTCGTTCCGTCGGGCACTCCGTCTACCAGCCGGCGGTCTCACCGAATCAGTTCGGGGCGGGTGCTTTGAGGAGCTCTTCGAGCGAGAGCTCGGGGCGAATCCCCAGCTCTCGCTCGCACTGCGCCGCGTACTGACGGTACTCGCGATAGGCCTCCGCGGTGTTTCCGGAAAGCGCGTAGGCGCGGATCGACAAGATGTAAGAGGCCTCGTCGCTGGGGTCCCAGCGGCGCAGCGTCGCGGCATATTCGAGGGCGGCCGCGAGATCGTTGTTCGCGAGCGCATTTTCACCGAGCCGCGTGACGACGTGATGGCGGACCGCGTTCACCCGCATCCCGACCATCTCCATCCCCTCCGTTGCGTAAATCTCCGCGCTCTGCGTCTTCGAGAGGAACTCGAACAGCAACTCCAAGTAGCTGCGATTCGTCGGCGAAAGGATCCCGGACGGGGGGATCGCTCGCAGGTTGCGCTCGATCTCGACGATGTCGACCAAAATATCCTCGCGCAGCGACCACAGGCCTTTCTCGTAGACGATTGCGCTGGGGTCGTCGAGTTGCCGGCGCGCGCGCCGGACGCACATCTTGAGCGTGTTGGCGGCGGAGACATCGTCGGCCGCGGGCCAGAGCATCTCGCATAGCCGTTCACGCGAGAGGGAGCCGAAGGCCGCGAGAGTGAGGACGAGGGCGAGCGGCCGATTCGACAGTTTGATGGTGCGATCGCCCCGTGAAACGGTCCCCGCCAAGACGTTGACGCGGAGGGGAGCCGTCCGCGGCCGAGAGACGGCGCGTGATGATGTTCCCAAAAACCGGCGAATGAACGGAGCGAGGAGCGGAGCGCCGTCCTGTCCGGACGAGAACGATTCGAGCGATGCGCGCAGGGCCGGTTCCGGTATATCGACGGCGAGTGCGGCGAGGCGCCCTTGCAGTTCCGCACGGCGTCCCGGTATCGCGAGCGAAGACGCCAATCGGACCAGGAATTCCGCGAAGACGTCTCCGCTGGCGGAGGCTTCGCCGAGCGCCGTCTGCAGCGTCCGCTCCATCTCCGGCACCTCGGCTTGATCGCCGGCAACGATGAGGGCGGCATAGGCGCGCCAGCGCGGCGTGAGTTTCCCGCCGAGCGGATCGATCGAGCGGGAGCGCACCGCCTCGAGGAACGAGGCGCAGGGCTCGTGCGACGATCCGGCCAGCTCTTCCTCGAAGGACGCCAGCGACCGATGGTATTCGATCTCGTCGCCCATGAACCAGGCGAAAAAGATCGCGTGCATGAGGACTTCGAGCGCGGAGCTGCGCTGGTCGAAGCGGCGCGCCGTCTCGAGGGCACGCTTGAGCGTCGTCGTCGCGGCTTCCCAGTCTGCGCCGACGAGCCTGAGAAACGCGGCGTTCGCCGTGATCGAGGCCGCCACCGCCGGATTGTCCAGATACGGGACGGCCCGCTCATAATACGCGAGCGCTTCCTGCGTTTGATAATGGGCGGCATGGAGACGACCCTGTGCGGCCAGGAGCATCGCCTCGTCGCCGTTCGAGGCATCGGTCGGAAGCGCGCCGGCGTACCTCGAGAGGACCGAGCCGGCGTACTCGAGGTCATCTTCGAGGACGGCGTGGAACGCCAAGTACCCGTCGAGACCGCGTAAGGGAATGGTATCGGCGCCGGGCGGGATCGACTCGCGAATCCGTTTGACCTCGGCGAAGATTTTGCTCGGCGGGAGCGTCCGCGCCCGCAGCGCGATCATCGGCCGCCAGAGGTCCGGAAAGCGCCGGAGCGCCCGCGGTGAGAGTCGCGCGGCGAGACGCGTCGCCGCCGAGAGCGGCGTCCGATGCTCCCCCCTCAGCGCACGCTCGAGAAAAACGAGGCGCTGCTCTTCGATCTCTTCGGCAAAACGACGCTCGACGACGGCCGCGACGAGCGGGTGGAGGAGGATCCCCCCTTCGTCGTCGCGTGTGATCGGGAGGGTGGCCGAGAGGAGCGCAAGCGCATTGCTCAAATCGGGGTGCGCGAGCGAGTGCCCGAGCGCTGCGCTCCCGCACATCCCAACGGCCGCGACGGCGACGAGGAGCCTACGCAAGTCGTTGGGTAGTCCTGCGATGATCTCGTTACAGACGTAATCGGAGACGTCGGTCAGCTTCCCCTCACGGAGTGCGTCGAGCACGGCGTCGAGATCGCCGCCCGCCGCGCGTTCGCCGACCGCGAAGACGCCGAACGGCCAGCCGCCGGTCGCCGATACGACCCGCTCGATCTGCTCGTCATCGAACGCAACGCCGAGCGCCGCGCGCACTTCCTCGATCGTGAAGCGCAGATCGTCGGGACCGAAGCGAACGTAACCGCCGGGCGGCAAGATACGTGTGTTGAGCAGGGGAAACGGCGGCCGTGCCGCGATGATGATCGTCCGCTCCCCTCTGTTGCGGATGATCTCGGCGAGCACGGCCTGGAAGGCGGGATCGACGCTTGCGAGTTCGAGGCTGTCGAGCAGGAGCGTCGCATCGGGCGGCGCGTTCATCCAGGCCGTCCGCAACTCGTTCACGAGTTCGCTCGGCGCTGCCAGCGCCGCATCCCACTCCACGCTCGGTCCCCCGATGGTCGCGACGATCTCACGTGCCGTGCAAGTCTTGCCGAAGCCGGCTGGCGCAATCAGGGCAACGATACGGGATACGGAATTCCGCACCCGCTTCAGGAGACGGGTTCGGTCGACCATCCTTTGTTCCGATATCATCGGCGGCGCCCGTCCTTGGGCGACACCCGCTTGTTACCGAGGTAGTGTACTCTACGTAGGCAGCGGGAGCAATCGAACCCTGCTCCCCTCTACCGGAACGGAACAATGTGAGCCAAATCAAGCAGGCTGCAACCGAGGGGGACCGGCTCGCCGCCCGGGTCGACGTTGGGGCGCCTGCTGTATGCGCGGCGGCCTTGGTCGTGCTCTTCGCCGTGACGCTGCCGTTCGCGCACCGCATCGCTCCCTTCCCGGCGATCGTCGAATTCGGCGACGCGTTGCTCGTCGCCGGCGCGCTCTTGGTCGCCGCGATGAGCTTCGTCGAGTTCCGTTTCACCGCAAGACGCTCGCTCGCGATCGCCGGCGCCGCCTTCCTCTTTTACGCCCTCGACGCGCTCGCCGCGGTCGTCCCGCAATTCTTCCCGCCCGACCTCCAGGTGAAGTACGCCGGGGCTCGAGCCTGGCTGTACGTCCTTCGCCATCTCGGCTTTGCGTGCTTGATGGTCTGGTATGGACTCGAAGCACGCGGCCGCACGACGCAGCGCCGCTCGTTCCTGGGCGGATCCTCCGTACGCCGGCTCCTGGTCATGACGCTCGTCGGCGGCGCCGTCGTCATCGTGTTCGGGATCCTCGCCGTGCCGTACTTACCGGGGCTGCTCGAGAACGGCGCGACGCCGCGCCTCACCCTTGCGCCGCTGGGCCTTGCGGCCGCGGCCACCGCCGCCGCGGTCTTCCTCTTGCTGCGCATCGCCGCGAGAGCGGAGCTCGATCTGTGGCTCGCCGTCATGGTCGCGGCCATCTTCCTGGACATGGCCGGTCATGCAAACGAGATGACGCCGATGAGCGTCTCATTTTACGTCTATCGGTTCGAGGAACTGGCGGGTCTCTTCGCGGTCCTCGGCTTTTTGACGTTTCACACGCTCGATTCGTACCGCATCGCGGCGAGCCGAGCCGCCGCGCTCATCGAACGTCACCGCGAACAACAACGTCGCTTCATCGCAACCGTCAACAGTGCGGCGATCGGGATCGCCCATCTCGATCGGCACGGCCGGTTTCTGTTCGCCAACGAGTTGTTGGGAGCGCTCGCCGCCCGAGAAGCAGGCGAGCTGATCGATCGTGCATCGATCTGGGAGGTGTTCGCGGCCGAGCCGCAGCGATTGTGCGACGACGACGGAGCGTCGCGAACCGTCGTCTTCGAGGGTTCCGTCGGGGCGGGAAGTTCGCCGCGCTTCGTCCACGTCGCCGTCTCCCCGTCGCGCCCCCGAGGTCCGGCCGACTATTGGATCGCGATCGTCCACGACGTGACCGAGCGCAAGCGTGCCGAGCAAACGATCCGTCAGCTGAACGATCTAAAATCTCAGTTCATCGAGACCGTCACCCACGAGATCCGGACGCCGCTGAGCGGAATCGTAAGTGTCGGCGAGTTGCTCAAGCGCACCGCGCTGACCCCGGAGCAGGCGCGTTTCGCCGAGACGATCGATCTGTCCGCACAAGCGCTGTTGCGACTGATCGACGACGTCCTCGATTTTTCGAAGATCGACGGCGCCAAGATCGAGTTGGAGCGTACGCTCTTCGACCTCATGCAGCTCGTCGAGAGCGTCGTCGACGGCTTTGCGATGGAGGCTGCGCGCCGGGATGTGCGTCTCATCGTCGCGGTCGCTGCGGACGCTACGGGCGGCTTCTACGGAGACCCCGGACGGCTGCGACAAGTTCTCAGCGCTTTGATCACCAACGCGCTCAAGGTCACCGAGCACGGCGAGATTCGCGTAACCGCCGAGCTCGCCGGGGTGATCGGTCGGGAGGTGCTCGTGACGTTCCGCGTCGCCGATACGGGAGTCGCTATCCCGCAGGACGATCGGCCGCACGTCTTCGACGTCGTCCCGCAGACGGAGGGCCCGGAGCGCCGATACGTAAGGAGCGGCCTCGGCTTGGCGATCGCTCGTCGGCTCGTCGAACTCATGGGCGGACGGATCGGCGTCACCTGCGAAGAAGGGACGGGGACGACGTTTTCGTTCACCCTTGCGCTCGAACGCGAAGCGGACGATGTACGACTCGACCGGCGGGCGACGTCGGTGCGCGGCTTACGGTGCATCGTCGTCTCAGCCGATCCGGGGCTGCGCGAGCTGCTCGAACGCATGCTCCTTTCGTGGGGGATGCTCGTGCGCGTCTACGATTCGGCCGCGAGCGCCGTGCGCGGGATCGAGAGCGACGCGAACGAAGATCAAATCGACTGTGCGGTGATCGACGGTGAGCTCGCCGCCTCGTTCCACCTCCTGTGTGCGCTAAGCGACGACCGGCGCTTCGAAGACGCACGGTTCGTTTTTCTGGAAAAGCTCTCCGAGGAAGCGGCGCAGATGATATCGGCAGCGCGTCGGCAGGTCGTTCGCAAGCCCGTCAGCCGTTCTTCACTCTACGAGGCGATCGACCACCTCTGCGTGCATCGGTCGGAAGAGGGAGACGATGCCCGCGTCGAGCTCCCGCCGCTGCGTTTCGAGCGTATCTTGGTCGCGGAAGACGACGAAACGAACAGGATGCTGGCCCTTGCGCAGCTCGAGCAGCTCGGTTTTGGCGCCGATTACGTCGAGGACGGTGCGGGTGCGATTGCGGCGGCGAAGACCGGTCTGTATGCGCTGATCCTGATGGATGGGCGGATGCCGCGGACCGACGGCTTCGAGGCGACCCGTGCGATCCGCGAGCACGAGCGGATCCACGGCGGCCATCTCCCGATTATCGCGGTCAGCGCGAGCACGTCGGCGGCGTTTCGCGAGCGATGTTTGGCCGCCGGCATGGACGACTTTCTTGCGAAACCGGTCCTGCTCTCGTCACTGCAGAGCGTCTTGGATCGCTGGCTGTCGCGTCCGGCGGCGACCGCCGCCGTCCCGGCGGTCACGCGCGGCGCAGACGACGATGTACCCGGTTTCGAGCGGTTGAAGACGGTCTTTCGGGGCGATGCCGCAGCGATCCAAAAGGTCCTCGAAAGCGCGTTGCGGACCCTCGACGATTGCTTCGAGCGGATCGGTGAAGCGGTCGCGGCGCGCGATGCCGTTGCGGTTGCCAAGCTGGCGCACCGGATGGCCGGCGTCGCGCTCGACGTCGAGTTCCCGCACTTGACGATACTGTGTCGCCGCCTGGAAAGCAGCGCCGGCGAGGACGTTCGTCGGCAGGCGATCGACGAGGTTCTCGACCCGATCGAGACGGCGATCGAGACCTTTCGGCGTGCGGTCGCAACGGAGAGAGCCGCGCTCGTCGCGGCGGGCGGCGCCGATGTTTGAGCGATACACCCCGGTCGCGGCCTCGGTACCGCGGCTGCTTTGGGTCGCCGCGCCTTTGGGTCTCGTTGCTAGCCTGCCGTTTTCCGGGGTCGTCCGCCCGCTCGACGCCTTCAAGGGGATCGACGGGGCGATCGTCCTGCTCGGTTTCGGCTTCACCGGGGTCTTCGCGCTCATGCACTTTCGTGCGAGCCGGCTCGCGGTACATGCGGTCATCGGCGCGGCATATCTCTTCTGCCTCCCCCTGTTGGTCGCAAACCTCCTGTTCTTCCCGGGAGTCATCCCCGCGATCCCGAGCAGCGTCGCGACCGCCGCGACCGGGTCCCTCTCGGCGCTGGCGTTCGGCGCATTTGGGCTCTCGGCGCTGTTTTATGCTCAGATGCGGCGGCGCATCGCAGCCGCGCTCTCCGTATTCCGGTTGGGCCTGAGCGCGATCGGCGCGGCGCTCATGTGCGTCGCTGCGGTGTGGGTCGTCGCGCAGCGCGAACCGATCCGCGTCTCTTCCGGTTTTCATACGATCGGGCTGCCGCTGCTGGTTCTCGTCCTCGCCGGCGCGACGACGCGGCTCGCAATCCTCCCGCGGAAGACACGGCTCGACGAGTGGTTCCTGACCGCGCAGTTTTTGATCTTCGTGAGCGCGGTCGCGGCCTTGGGCTCGCGCGGGCTCTATTCGATTCCCTGGTACTACGCATGGATCTGCGCCTCGATCGGTTCCTGGTCTGTCCTATGGCACTTCATCGAGGGCAGCTACGCGAGCTACGAGCGCCTGATCTTCTCGCTCGATGAGTTGGCCGAACGAGCGGAGGACGAGCAGAGCCGCTTCGAGCAGACGATCAACAACGCGGCGATCGGGATCGCCCACCTGGATCGCGACGGAAAGATCCTGTTCGCCAACGACCACTTGTGCATGCTGCTCGGGAGGCCGCCGGGCGTACTCGCCCGCGAGCCGACGTTTTTCGCGCTCCTCGACGGATCGTCGGTCGCATTGCCGGCGGACGGGTCGGAGCGCTCGATCGAGGCCAAGTGCCGGCACGTCGACGGGACGGATCGGTGGCTCGAGATCTGGCTCACGAAGGGCCCGAGCGAGGGGAGCGACGCGCCCTATTACATCGCGGTCGTGAGCGATATCACGGCGGCGAAGGCGGCCCAGGCGGCGATGCTGCAGCTGAACGACATCAAATCACAGTTCATCGCGACGATGGGGCGCGAGATCCGCGCGCCGCTGCACGAGATCGTCGGCGTCAGCGAGCTCTTCAAACGGACCGCGCCGCTCACCGAAAAGCAGCGCCGATTTGCGGAGACGATCGATGCGTCGGCCCAAACGCTCGTGCACTTGGTCGACGACATCCTCGAATTTTCGAAGATCGAGGCTGCGAAACTGCAGATCGAGCCGAGCCCGTTCGATCTAGTCCAGCTCCTCGAGTCGATCCGTGAAGCCTTTGCGGCGCAAGCGGAGCGCAAGGACGTCAAGCTGATCGCTCGGGTCGCGCCGTCCCTCGCCGGCAGGCTTTACGGCGACGCCGGCAGGCTGAGACAAATCCTCGATAACCTCGTCTCGAACGCAGTGAAGTTCACCGATACGGGGCAGGTCGTCCTCGAGGCCCATGAGATCGAATCGAACGGATCCCGCGTCCTCGTCCGCTTTCGCGTCGAAGATACGGGGATCGGGATCCCGACCCACGCACAGACGAGGATCTTCGACGCTTTCTGGCAGGTCGACGCTTCGACGACGCGGCGCCACGGCGGGACGGGTTTGGGATTGACGATCGTCCAGCGGCTCGTCGAGCTGATGGGCGGCCTGGTTCGGCTCGAGAGCCGGCCCGGATCGGGTTCGACCTTTTGGTTCGACATTTGGCTCGAGCGCGACGCTGGGGAGGGAGCCGGGCTCGCTTCCGATCCGGCGCTTTCGGGTCGTCCTATACCCGGGGCTCGGCCCGCTGCTCTCGAGGACTCGAGCTCGGCGCCGATTTCATCGGGGGACGGGACCACGGCGATCGTAGCAGTCCGGAGCGAGCGAGCTCCGAGTTGACAGCGCCTCGCCCGGCATGATAAGGTCGCGGTGATGTCTGCTATCCTGCTCCTTACGCTTAGCTGCCGCGACGTACCGTAGCCGCTAGCGTTTGTGTTGCCTTCACGGCCTCCGCTGCGGCGGGGGCCTTTTTCATAGGAAGCCCGGAGTCTCGCGATCATGCCGATGCCAACTCACAAATATCGTGCCTTTCCGCCGATCGATCTCCCCGATCGGCGCTGGCCCTCGAACGTTATTCGAACGGCACCGCGATGGTGCAGCGTCGACTTGCGCGACGGGAATCAGGCCCTCATCGAGCCGATGGGTCCCGAGCGCAAGCGCAAGATGTTCGATCTCCTCGTCCGGCTCGGCTTCAAGGAAATCGAGGTCGGCTTCCCGGCCGCTTCGCAGACCGATTTCGACTTCGTACGCGTCCTGATCGAGGAGCGGCTCATCCCGGAGGACGTTACGATTCTCGTCCTCACTCAGGCGCGCGAGGAGCTGATCAGGCGGACCTTCGAGGCGTTGCGGGGAGCGCCGCGGGCGATCGTTCACCTCTACAACAGCACGTCGACGCTCCAGCGCCGGGTCGTCTTTCAGACCGATCGGGCCGGGGTGACGCAGATCGCGGTCAACGGGACGAAGCTGGTCAAGGAGCTGGCGAAGGCGATGCCCGAGACGGATATCCGCTTCGAATATTCGCCCGAGAGCTTTACCGGGACCGAGCTCGATTTCGCCGTCGAGATCTGTGAGGCCGTGATGGACGTCTGGGAGCCGACGCCGGACAAGAAGATCATTCTCAATCTCCCGGCGACGGTCGAGATGGCGACCCCGAACGTCTATGCCGACCAAATCGAGTGGTTCGGGCGGCACATCAAGCAGCGCGATGCGGTCGTCCTCAGCCTGCACCCTCATAACGATCGCGGGACGGCGGTTGCGGCCGCCGAGCTCGGTTTGATGGCCGGCGGCGAGCGCGTCGAAGGGACGCTCTTCGGGAACGGGGAGCGGACCGGAAACGTCGATATCGTCACCTTGGCCCTCAACATGTTCAGTCAGGGCGTCGACCCGCAGCTCGATCTCTCGGACGTCCCGGAGATCGTGCGGATCGTAGAATATTGCAACCAGCTCCCGGTCGGACCGCGCCATCCGTACGCCGGCGAGCTCGTCTTCACCGCGTTTTCCGGCTCGCATCAGGATGCGATCAAGAAGGGTTTCGAAGCGCTGCGCGCGTCGGGAGCGACCCAATTCGAGGTCCCGTACCTGACGATCGACCCGAAAGACATCGGTCGGACGTATGAAACGGTGATCCGGATCAACAGTCAGTCCGGGAAGGGCGGGATCGCCTACGTCTTGGCGAGCGACTACGGTTTGGACGTCCCGCGCCGGCTGCAAATCGAGTTCAGTAAAGTCATCCAACGAATGGCCGATGCGACCGGGAAGGAGATCCAGCCGGAGGAGATCTGGAATGCATTCGAGCGGGAGTACATCACGCCGCCGGGACGGCTGCGGCTGATCGATCATCATCTGAACGATGACGATGTTCAGGCTGCGGTGACGGCGACCGTCGAGCTCGACGGGGAGCTGCGTACGATCCACGGGAAGGGGAACGGCCCGATCGACGCGTTCGTCCATGGGTTGCGCGGCGATCTCGGTCTCGACGTCCGCGTCGTCGACTATCGCGAGCAGGCGGTGCGATCGGGCGCCGATGCACCCGCGTTCGCCTACGTAGAGGTCGAGGCGAACGGCCGCGTCACCTTCGGCGTCGGGAGGAACGTCAATTTAGTGACCGCTTCCCTGTCCGCGATCGTGAACGGCTACAATCGCATTGCGCGAACGCCTGCGCTGAGCTTAGCGTGACGGCGGGACGTCGTGCCGTCGTCCTCGACGACACGGCGACGCCCGCGAGGCGGCGACGTCGATGACGATGACCGGCGATGAAACCGAGGCCATTCTCGCCGAGCAAACGGAGTACTATCGCACCCGCGGAGCCGTCTCGGACGATTGGTTCTACCGCCGTGGGCGCTACGATCGCGGTCCGATCATCAATCGGCAGTGGTTTCGAGAGGGCGTCGAGCTCGTTCAGGCCGTCTTCGACTTCGATATTCGCGGCAAGGTGTTGGAGTTGGGCGGCGGGACGGGATATTGGACACAGCACCTCGTCATGGGTGCCGACCACGTGACGGTCGTCGATGTTTCGGCTGAGAGCATCGCGGCGAGTCGCAAGCGCTTGGGGCCTTTCGTGCAGAAGGTGAAGTATATCGAAGCCGACGTGTATCGGTGGCATCCGACGGAACGATACGACGTCGTCTTCTTTGCATTTTGGTTGACGCACGTTCCGCCCGATCGGTTCGAGCGGTTCTGGGCGTTCGTCCGCTCAGCCCTCGTCCCGCGCGGACGCGTCTTCCTCATCGACAATCTCCGCTCAAAAAACGGGATCGCGGTCGACCACGAATTGCCCGGCGAGGGCGAGGTGGTTGCGATCCGCAAACGGCACGGACGCGAGTACCGCGTCTTCAAGATATTCTACACGGTCTCGTCACTCACGCAACGACTGCGGGGACTCGGCTGGGAGACGGATTTCCGGGCGACGCGCGATTTCTTCCTGTACGGCTCGGCCCAGTGGCGAGGCCTCGATTAGATGAGCGGGCGTGCGCAACCTCGGCCTTCGGTCGGCGGGTCGTGTCGACGAAACCTCCATCGGGCATCCTACAGGGACGCGCAATTGGTAGGGGTAAGAAGACGATCAATCAGTCATCATTCCTTTTTGCCTGCAAGAAGGGAGTCTCATGAAGCCGCTCGTTGCAACCATCCTCGCATGCACGGCCCTGGTCTTCGCTCTCGGGGCGCTCTCCGCCGGCGCGCAAAGCACCGGAAACGTCGCAGCCGGAAAGAAGATCTTCCAGGCCAATTGCTCGGCCTGTCACGGGGCGACCGGCGCGGAGGGCGGCGTCGGGCCGAGCCTCAAGAACGAGACCAAGCGCAAGAACTATCAGCAGATCGTCGCGTGGATCAAGAACCCGCAGCCGCCGATGCCGAAGCTCTATCCCTCGCCGTTGTCGGCGACCGACGTCAACAACGTCGCCGCCTACGTTGCGACGATCAAGTAACGAAGACGTCTAGTCGCCGACGCGGGTGGTTCGGTCCGCGCTAGTCGCGGAACTCGATCGTAATCCCCGCGTCGGCGTAACCGAAGTAATTGCGCGCCTCGCCCGCGAGGTACGAACAAAGCGGCTCGCGGACGACGCGCGCCGTGACCCGCGCCGGGACGTCGCTGATCGGGACCCAGGCGCACTCGACCGCGTGCAGGTCGCCGGACGGCTGCCGGGGTTCGCCGTCCGCATCGACGGCGAAGGTCACATTCGTAAACTGTATCCCCGTCGCGCGATCGAACGATTCGCTGACGTAGAGGATCCGCTCGACGCGGGGGACGAGTCCCGTCTCCTCCTTGAACTCACGGACGAGTGCATCGACGAGCAATTCCCCGGCTTCTTGCCGCCCTCCGGGGAGGTTCCAGAGGGGATGCTCGTGGTTGGGGTAGCGGCTCGCCACCATGAGGATTGCGTCCCCGCGACGCAAGACGCCGGTACACAAATGGACGCGGCGTTCCGGGGTTAGGCCATCCAGCGTCGCCTCAACGGGTTGAACGGATCGCGTTTCACCGGGGGAGGGCGCCACGACCGACTCGGCTGCGGCGGATGAATCCGCGAAAGCGTCGGAGCGATCGGCGCGGCGGTGGGGCGGATCGAGGCGCTCTTCACGGTCAAACGCTGGGGGTGAGTGCGCGGGCCGCAGGGCGCGAGATGAGCGCTCGCAAGGATCGGCAGCGCGGCAAAGGCAGCGGATATCGCTGCCGTCGTGAGGGTCCTCACAGGAAGGCCGTTTCCGCGTTTCGCCTTGTCGCCCTCCTCTCTACACGAGCGGAAGATCGAGCTCGGAACGGCCGGCGACGGCTTCAAAGGCTTGACCGCGAAAGGCCGGTGTGTTAGAGTCACCTCATGTTGAAATTGGCATCGATTGTGGACTCCAGCTGTCCTTGCCACCCGAGAAGAACAGCTCGTCGGTGGCGGATCGTTTTGCCCTAACCAACCCCGGAAAGCAGTGCCAAAAGCCCCCGCCCGACGAGCCGGGGGTTTTTCGTTGAAGCGTCCAGATGCAAGGAGTCCAGGTGACCGATCAGCCTCGCGCCGACGCCGCATGGCGGTACGCAATCGAAGAAAAAGCGCGCGAATTCGAAGGGCGTTCTCCGCAGGAGATCCTGCGTTGGGCCGTCCGTACTTTCCCTGGAAAAATCGCCCTTTCCAGCTCGTTCGGGGGCCCCACGACGATGGTCGTGCTCGATATGTTGATGGCGATCGACCGGACGGTCCCGGTCAGCTATATCGATACGGGTTTTCTGTTTGCACAGACGTACGCCCTGATCGCCGCGGTCGAACGGCGCTATGGGATCGAGGTCGTCGCGGTCCGCTCGGAGCTTTCGCCCGCGGCCCAAGCGCAAGCCTACGGCGAGGCCCTGTGGAGCAGGGATCCGGATGCTTGCTGCCGGCTCCGAAAAGTGGCACCACAAGCGGACTTTCTAGCCGCCTACGAGGCTTGGATCACCGGTTTACGGCGTGATCAGAGTGTGGACCGGTCCAGAATCGGGGTGATTGAGTGGGACGAGCAGTTCGGGTTGGTCAAGCTCAACCCGCTGGCCCACTGGGACGCCCGCCGGGTCTGGGACTATATCTACGAGCACGACCTGCCGTACAACCCGCTGAACGATCGCGGTTTTCCAAGCGTCGGGTGCGTGCAGTGCACCCGGGCGATCGCGCCGGGCGAGGGTGCGCGTGACGGCCGCTGGCCGGGTCAGGCCAAGACCGAGTGCGGCTTGCATCAAACGGTGAGCGGGCTCTCATGAGCGATCTCAGCAAAAACGAGAAGATCAAGCTCGAGAGCGATTACCTGCGCGGGACGATCGGCCGCGAGCTCGCCGAACCGACGACGCACTTCAGCGAAGAAAACGTCCAGCTTCTGAAATTCCACGGGAGCTATCAGCAGGAGAACCGCGACGATCGTGCCGCGCGCAGGGCGCAGGGTCTCGAGAAAACGCACCAGTTCATGGTCAGGGCGCGCGTCCCCGGCGGGGCTCTCGGCCCCGATACCTATCTGGCGCTCGACGAGCTCGCGGTGCGCTATGGGAACGGGACACTCCGCGCGACGACGCGCCAAGGCTTTCAATTCCACGGCGTCCTCAAGGGAAATCTGAAGGCGACGATCCGCGGGATCAACGAAGCGCTGCTCTCGACGCTGGCCGCATGCGGCGACGTGAATCGGAACGTCATGGCATGCCCGGCGCCGCTGCACGACCGCAGGGACGCCCGCCTCGATGAAGAGGCGCATCGCATCGCGATGCATCTCGCGCCGCGGACGCGAGCATACCACGAAATCTGGCTCGACGGCGAAAAAGTCGCCGGTCCGGACGAAGAGCCGATCTACGGCCCGACGTATCTGCCGCGGAAATTCAAGATCGGGATCGCCTTCCCGCCCGACAATTGCGTCGACGTCTATACGCAGGACATCGGGCTCGCGGCCGCAGTCGAAGAGGGCCGGCTCCTCGGGTTCACCGTCCTCGTCGGCGGCGGTTTGGGAATGACGCACAACAAGCCCAATACCTACCCGCGCGCCGCGACGCCGCTCTGTTTCGCGGCCGTCGGCGAAATACTCGAGGTCGTCGAAACGATCGTGAAGATCCAGCGCGATTACGGCGATCGGGTCGATCGCAAACACGCGCGGATGAAGTACGTCGTCGAGGAGCGGGGGATCGTCTGGTTCCGTAGCGAGGTCGAATCGCGGTTGGGGCGCAAGCTCGCCGATCCGCGTCCGATCGTCTGGGACGGCGTCGACGATCATCTCGGCTGGCACGAGGAGACGCCGGCGACATCGTTCCTCGGTATTTTCATCGAGAACGGCAGGATCAAGGACGACGGGAGCGTCAGGTTGCGCAGCGGATTGCGCGCCGCGATCGAACGCTTCCGTCCCCAGATCCGGATGACCGGGCAACAGAATATCCTGCTGACCGGGATCCGCAACGAGGATTGTGCCGCGCTCGAGGCGCTCCTCGCCGGTTACGGGATCGAGACCGACCCCCGCCGACTGGGGCTGTTGCGAGATGCGATGGCCTGCCCGGCGCTCCCGACCTGCGGGCTCGCCCTCGCCGAATCGGAGCGCGTCCTCCCTGCGATCATCCGCGAAATCCAGCAAGATATCGACGAACTGGGGTTACGCGGTGAGCGGCTCAGCATCCGGATGACGGGGTGCCCCAACGGATGCGCACGCCCGTATATGGGCGATATCGGGATCGTCGGTCGCTCGGCCGGAGTGTACGACGTGTTCGTCGGTGGTGATTGGCAGAACACGCGGCTCAACAAGCTCTATCGCAAGGCGGTGAAGGTCGGCGATTTGCGCCCGACGATCCGGACGCTGCTCGAGATATGGAAACTCGGGCGCGCCGCGGGGGAGCGTTTCGGCGATTTCTTCGAGCGTGTCGGCCTCGATGAGGAGCAATGGACGATCGGCGTCGGATGACGGCTTTGCGGACGGGGTGGCCGTGATCACCACGGCCGCGCTCTCGCCGTTTGCCCGGGCGGGCGCCGAAGCGGGTGAGCGGATCGACGTGTTCGTCAGGGTCAACGGGCGTTGCTCGATCGCCGATCATCCGGAAGGAGAGAGATGGATTTCGCGGTCATTTTGGTCGGCCTGATCACAGGACTGTGCATCGGGATCTCGGGTGTCGGCGGCGGCTCGCTCACGACCCCGCTGTTGATCATCCTCGCCGGGATCAAACCGTTGATCGCGGTCGGGACCGACCTCGTGTATAGCGTCCCGACGAAGCTCCTAGGTGCGTACATTCACAAGGACCAAAAGACCGTCGACGGAGCGGTGGTCCGTGCGCTCGTCGTCGGCGGGATCCCCGGGGCGCTAGCCGGAATCGGCGTCCTGCTCGCAGCGCGGCGCCTCCTTCCGCTGAGCGTGATCAATAGCTCCATCCGCCACGGGGTCGGGATCGCGCTCTTCGTCTCGGCTGTTGCGCTGGTCGCGACGCCGTTCTTGCGTCCCAACCTCGACGATCGCGTACGCGACGCGGGCGCCGCCTACCCGCGCTTGATCGCGATCGGCGTGCTGGTCGGCTTCGTCGTGAGCTTGACGTCGATCGGGAGCGGCGCGCTGACACTCCCGTTGCTCTATGCCGCTTTGCCCTTCATCGCGCTGCGTACGCTCGTCGGGTCCGATATCGCCTTTGCCGCTTGGCTGATCCCGGTCGCCGCGCTCGGACACCTTACCCTGGGCGACGTCGATTGGCGGCTCTGCCTCAATCTCTTGGCCGGCTCATTGCCCGGTGTCTACCTGGGCTCGCGCTTCTGCCGCTGGATCCCCGACACGTTTTTGCGCCCGACGGTCGCGACGATCCTCATCTTCGCGGGGACGCGGCTGATCTAGTCTCGGCGAGGGCGGCGCAACGTAAACGTTTCGAAGGGCGCCAGCTCGCCGCCGGTTCCCACCACGTCGAAATAGGTGACCGTGATCGTCGTATAACCGCCGCGCCGCGAGCCGG
>Ga0209061_1000924_pt1 | contig 57529 bp, 46 predicted proteins | sample Coa_R1_10_FD_187157 | JGI IMG/M metagenome (GOLD analysis project Ga0209061, IMG submission 187157) | Surface soil microbial communities from Centralia Pennsylvania, which are recovering from an underground coalmine fire - Coalmine... | ecosystem: Environmental > Terrestrial > Soil >... | reverse complement strand
GGAGCATTGCGGGCCTTCGCGAATTCCAGCTCCTCAAGAATGAGCATACCTGCACCCTCGCCCATCACAAAGCCGTCGCGCGTGGCATCGAAGGGCCGACTCGCGCCCTGCGGATCGTCGTTGCGTCGCGAGAGCGCATGCATATTATCAAATGCGGCCATTGCGATAGGGGTGATGCCCTTCTCGGAGCCGCCGGCGATCATCACCTTCGCATCGCCACGGAGGATCGTCTCCCACGCTTCGCCGATAGTATTGCCGCTGGTGGCGCAGGCGGAGACCGCCGCCCAGTTCGGGCCTTTCGCCCCGGTCATGATCGAGACAATGCCGGGGGCGCTATCGATAATCATCATATTGATGAAGAAAGGGCTGATACGGTCCGGCCCCCGCTCGAAGAGCACTTTGAACTGATCGTGCAGCGTGATAAGACCCCCGATACCACTGCCGATGTAGACACCCGTATCATCCGCGATATCATCGGTAATCTGCAATTGTGCCTGGGCCAGAGCTTGCTTCGTAGTAGCGATGGCAAGATGCTGGTAGGGATCAGTACGGCGCACTTCCTTGCGGTCCATATAAGGGGAAGGATCAAAGTCCTTGATTTGAGCGCCAAAATGCACGCGGAACTGGCTGGTATCATAACTGGTAATCTCGCTGACGCCCGACTCACCCTTGCAGAGCCTCTCCCACGTCGATGCCAGATCGTTGCCCAGAGCTGTAATCAGCCCCATACCGGTCACAACCACGCGAGACATAAAATCACCTCCTCATATACCTAATGCGACGGCTTCCTCTTGTATAAAGCGTGTATAGGTATCACCACGGATGAAACCTTCATGCTTGAGTAAACGTTGATGAAAAGGTATCGTTGTTGGCAACCCTTCGATAACGTACTCTTCGAGGGCGCGCTGCATACGCGCAATCGCCTCGTTGCGCGTCTCAGCCCAGACAACGAGCTTTGAGAGCAGCGAGTCATAATGAGGCGGAACCTCATAGCCGGTAAAAAGATGGCTATCGATACGTACCCCCGGCCCACCTGGCGGCAGATATTGCTCGACCACTCCCGTCTGCGGGCGAAAGTCGGCGTTTGCATCTTCCGCCGTAATACGGCACTCGATGGCATGGCCGCGCAATCGAATATCTTCCTGCCGGAGATGCAGTGGCAGCCCGGCGGCAATGCGTATCTGCTCCTTGACCAGATCGATGCTCGTCACCATCTCGGTCACGGGATGCTCTACCTGCAAACGGGTATTCATCTCCATGAAATAGTAACGATTCTGCTCATCTACCAGGAACTCGAGCGTGCCAGCGTTGCGATATCCTACCTGCTGTACAGCGCGGATGGCCTTCATGCCCATCTCATCACATAATTCGCGTGGCAAGACGGGACTGGGCGCCTCTTCCAATACCTTCTGATTGCGGCGCTGGCAGGAACAGTTGCGTTCGCCAAGATGAACCCCATGCCCATAATGATCGACAAGCACCTGAATCTCGACATGGCGCGCCCGCTCCAGGTAGCGCTCAAGATAGATGCCATCATCATGAAAGGCTTCGCGCACCTCGTTCTGTGCCAGGACAAAGACGCGATCAAACTCTTCCGCGCTCCTGACAAGGCGGATGCCACGGCCTCCCCCACCGGCAACGGCTTTGAGCATGAGCGGGAAGCCGATCTCTCTGGCGGCTTCCTGCGCCTCGGCCAGCGTGCGCAGGACGGGCGTTCCTGGCAGGGTTGGCAGCCCGGCTTTGACCATCGCCTCGCGCGCCGAGACCTTATCACCCATGATCGCCATCACCGAGGCAGAGGGACCAATAAAGGTAATATTGACATCGCTGCAAATTTCAGCAAAGCTCGTATTCTCCGAGAGGAAGCCGTAGCCAGGGTGAATTGCTTCGGCATTGGAGATAAAAGCTGCACTGATGATATTGGGGATATTGAGATAGCTCTTCCCGCTCGGTCCGGGACCAATACAGATGCGCTCATCGGCCATACGGACCGGCAGCGATTGCCGATCGGCTTCTGAGTGCGCAATGACGCTGCGTATCCCCATCTCGCGGCAGGCGCGAATAACGCGCAGCGCTATTTCACCACGGTTAGCAATCAAAATCTTGCGAAACATACATCGTAGATGAAGCTGACGCCTTCAACGCGCTCCACCGTGCTCCTGTTACCATAACCCCTGTGCGGGATATTTACGGCATTATACCATGCCCTCTCACACGCGGCTAGAGTCAGAGCTACTTATATGCTTCCTTTCTGACTGCCCGAGTTATTCACCGGGAAAATCTCTGAGCAGCACGCGCCCGCGCCCTGGCAGCCTCTTCCTCACGGCTTTTGGGCGGCGCCTGCGTCTCCAGCGAGTTGAGCAGGGTGCTTGAGGCCGCTGCTATGGCGTCAACGGCGGCAAAGAATGCCGCTTCGTTGGCCTTCGATGGCCGGTTGAAGCCGCTCACCTTGCGCACAAACTGTAACGCGGCCTCGCGGATCTCTTCCTCGGTTGCGGGTGGTTCAAAGTTGAAAAGCGGTCTGATGTTTCTACACATAGGTATCTATTCTCTCACGCGGGAGCCAGAGCGGAAAGGGGCATTCTCATAACGTAACTCCTCAGTGCCTGCGGCACTGAGGAGTTACCTCCTAACCCCTTACTCCACCGTCACCGACTTCGCCAGATTCCTCGGCTGATCAACGTTGCAGCCCCGCGCAACCGCGACATGATAGGCCAGCAATTGCAGGGGAATGATCGCCAGCAGCGGGCTGAATGCCTCCGGCGTCACCGGCACGTAGAGCACATCATCGGCATGCTGGCGGATGTTTTCGTCGCCCTCGCTGGCAACGACCAGCACGCGCGCATCGCGGGCGCGTACCTCCTGGATATTGCTCACCACCTTCTCGTAAACATGTGAGGCGGTGGCGACGGCAACCAGCGGCGTGTCCGGGTCGAGCAGGGCGATAGAGCCATGCTTGAGTTCGCCGGCAGGCAGTCCCTCCGCATGAATATAGGAAATCTCTTTGAGTTTGAGCGCGCCCTCCAGCGCGGTAGGGAAGCCGACGCCACGCCCGATAAAGACTATGCTGCTCACGCGCGCGAGGCGCTGCGCCAGCGGCGCAATCTCGTCATCGGGGCTGGCCGCCGCGTCGAGAATGTGCTGGATCTGATCGGGGATCCGTTCCAGCGCGACGAGCAGTTCACGCAAGCGCCCGGCGTCGATGCGCCCGCGCTGCTGGCCCAGGTAGAGCGCAAGCATATAGAGCACGGCGACGGAGGTAACGAAGGTTTTCGTAGCCACAACGCCGATCTCCGGCCCGGCTTGCAGGTACAATACAGCATCGGCGAGGCGCGTGATGGCGCTGGCAACGATATTGGTGATGGCGATGACGGGCGCGCCACGCTCCCGCGCCTGGCGAATGCCGACGAGCGTATCAGCCGTCTCGCCCGACTGCGTGACCGCGAGGCAGAGCGTTTCTGGGCCGACTATCGGATCGCTGTAGCGGAACTCGGCAGCGGTGACGGCCTCGACGGGAATGCGCGCCCACTGCTCGATCACGTATTTCGCCAGCAGGCCGGCGTGATACGAGGTACCGCAGGCTACGATGACGATGCGCTGCACCTGGTCGAGCAGTCCCGCCTGCCGCATGCGCTCCAGTTCGCTGAGGCGCAGTTGCCCGGCATGGACGCGGCCCAGCAGAGCGCGGCGCAGAGCTTCCGGCTGCTCAAAGATCTCCTTGAGGACAAAGTGTGGATAGCCGCCCTTCTCCGCAGCTTCGATATCCCAACCGATGGTGATTGGCTCCCGCTGCACAGGCGTACCATCGAGCGTGGTAATGGCAACGCTGTCAGGACGCAGCGTCACCACCTCGCCTTCATCGAGGATAATCATGCGCCGCGTATGTTTGAGAATGGCGGGGATGTCCGAGGCCAGGTAATTTTCGCGCTCGCCGAGGCCGACGATCAGCGGGCCGTTACAGCGCGCCCCTACAAGCATATCGGGCGCCTCGCGGCTGACCACGGCGATAGCATACGAGCCTCTGACGTGCTGCAAAGCGAGCCGCACTGCGCTGGTCAGATCGCGCTGCGCCTCACCGGCATAGGCGCTTTCGATCAGGTGCGCGAGGACTTCGGTATCGGTCTCGGAACGGAAGGTATGGCCGGCGTGCTGCAACTCGTCGCGCAGTTCGGCATAGTTCTCGATAATGCCGTTGTGCGCGACGGTAATAGCGCCGTGGCAATCGGGGTGGGGATGAGCGTTGGTATCGTTTGGTCGGCCATGCGTCGCCCAGCGCGTATGTCCGATTCCAAGCGTCCCGGCGGCGGGACGCGATCCATTGGAGACGGTTGCCGCCAGATCGGCGATCTTGCCGGCCCGGCGATGTACTTCAAGCGTTCCGTTTGTGGTCAGAACGGCGATGCCCGCCGAATCATAACCGCGATATTCCAGCCTGCTCAGGCCATCAAGCAATATGGAAGTAACATCGGTGCCCTGCGGCCCGACGTAGCCAATGATACCGCACATGGAATCGGGGTATCCTTTCTCTTGTGTTGTAATGTTTTGCGTAAAAGGCACGCAATCACTACATCACTGGAAGCGTTTTGTCCCGGCTGTTACCATCCGGATTTGCGCGCTCCCTTCGCAGGGGTGTGATCAACCCTGGAGGCTCCCCGCTGATGCTCCGAACAGCCTCCACCTCGTCAACCGTGGCTTCCTCCTGCTAGCCCGGCCCATGCGCTACTAGACGCGACAACGTTTCTGTCAGAGAGTATACCATATCGACGATTGCAATTTTGTATTCTTGAGCGTGGAAATCGGGTGCACCTGCCTGGAAATGACCATGCTTACAAGAATGCATCCGATTTCAGTATACGTATTTATTCCATGTTGTAATACTTCTTTCGATCTTACTCCTGGTATTTTCTGGTGGATAGACGATCCTCTAACTTTCTGCGGGTTCGTTTAATCATATCGCTATAGGCGCTCTCCAGGTCAACCTTATAGTGATCAGCGATACGAATGAGCATAAACAGAATGTCAACGATGTCGTCTTCCAGATCGATGTGATCCCCATTTCTTGAGGGACGGTGGCCCTCCTGTATCATAATGCTATCGGCGAGCGTTCCCACTTCTCCAACGAGTTCTGTCACCATCACATTGACGTTCCACTCACCGACATCTCTATCAAAGAGCCGTGTTACTTCACGGGTCATCTCAACCATATCGGAAACTTTCATGTGCATATCTCCTAATCTGTTAATACTGCCAATCCATTCCAGCGTCGGAACCAGATCCTTTCCCCTTACAGGGAAACCAGTCGCTTGAGTGAGGTAGGTCTGCTCCTCCTGGGTGAGCACACAATCCACAAAGATGACCTCCCGCTGGACCGAATATGTAACCGAGGCCGAAGGTAAATCGAGGTAACGAGCTACTTGTTCCAGAAGAGTCTGGGAAGGGGCAGTAAAACGCGCTTTAAAACTGAAGCAGCGTTTCCTCTGAGCCGATGGGCAAGTGCTCGCCAGGCACCGCGTTTCAAGGTGAGGTTTTCTGAAAGTAGCGTTGTAGTCAGGCTGCTCCAAGACATAGCTCACTGCACAGGATGTATGCAGGAACACTGGATAAGATAGTTCCTGAGCAACACTGAGAATTACCTCCTGGACATCTGGCTCAAGTATTTCATTTTGCAAATGGGATTGCTCTGCCCAAGCACTGAAAAACTCGTGGAAAGGATGTTGTTCATTTGCTCTGAAAGTCTTCGCCAGATTATCCCCAAACTTTAAGCCTGTCACAACAGACAATTTTGCGCCTGCGCTCTTTAACAACTCTATCTGACTGGCGGCTGCCGTGCGGTTGGGAATGCTCACCGACGTGACCGGTCTCCAGAAATGAACAGCCTCTATATTATCAAACAGAGCAATACGCTCGAAATTTTTAAGCCGGGCCTTCGCCGGTGGTGCTCCCTTCTCAAACTGCGAAGGTAGGAAGGATAGGGAAATAAAGAAGATGACTTTGACACCGATTCGATTGATCGTCTCCAGGAAGGCCAGCTCTAAGGCAGCTTTGGTGACAATACAAACTGGCACGGCTGGCATTCGCTGCTTATGATGAGCTAAAGCAGCGAGCAAGAACTGGCGATTCTTAGACGTAAGGCACACATCAGTGTAGTTGCCAATAGCAATGGGAAAACTCCTACCTACGGGAACATCGCTAAATCTGGACTTCTCAAGATAGTGATACTCGGACAGTCTCTGATAAGTGGATTCCGGAGCTTCAATGGGATCTCCGGGAATCCTTCTAGTGAGTCCTGATGGTTCCAGGTAGCAATACACGCAACTCGCGGGACATCCTTGTACGGGATCAAGAGATATCCAGGATTCATGTTGCGCTACCAGGGGAATCGGTTTTCCACTCATATCTCCCTCTGAGTTGCTCTTTAAAAGAAGCCTCCGTTTCAACAAATTTTTCATATGGGACGGACAACTGCCACATGATCTCAAAGTGATCGGTACAGTGACGATAAAGATAATTCGAGACAGGAAATTCCAACTCAAATGTGATCATGGCCTTGCGCATCCGCTCATGCAGATTCGCATAAATGTATGGCTCAAAAAAGCCCATCTTCTCCGTAAGCAGCATTGTTGAGGGAATGGGATAAGAACAGATGCGTAATTCGATGAGAGGACCGTAGCGCCTTTGAATATCCAGGTAGCCACGTATACTGGTGGAGTACTTCTCAAGATAATTATCACTTTGCTCGATAAGCCTTACTGGATCAAAGCCCCTGAGACTCCCTTGCTGCAATTTCTCAAGTCCTATTCTCTGAATTTGCTCATGTATTGCGCTATCCTCAGATAGTTCGCCTAAAGCGAGAAGCATCCTTGTATCAGACCAGGGATTGAGCAGGACAATGCGCACCGGCACTTTCTGCTTTAAGCGTTCTTCCAATGCATCTCTAAAGGGGCTGTTCACTTTGACCAGATACGTATAACCGGATGATGCAAGCAGTTTGATATATTGCTCTGCCTCACAGATAACTTCTGCCTTACGGACATTGCGCTGGGAATTTTCGGAAGGTGTGTAGAGATGCTTGAACTCACTTTCTCGCAGACCGCCGGGAACGTGACTGCCGATGGGGGTGATAGCTACTTTACGTCCTGTGCTGCGAAAGTAGCTTGTTACGGGATTGTCCGCAATGCTAGTTGCATCCTGGGTGAGATCGAGGAGACGGCGTTGGATATCCTCTTTAAATTTATGACTATCTTTGTTTGTAGCGCCAGAGTAGCTAATGATCTTGTAACCTTTAAAGTAGAAAGGTACCTCCAACCCTTTCTCAAGTATCATGATTGTCCGCTCTCGCAGACAATGACAGATGCCCAATTCATACATCACGTTGGCGTTGAGATCAGTGAGATCCGCCAGCACGACATCAGCATCTTGCAGGTTATTGAAAACCTCTTCGTTAATTGATCCACCTGATGGGTTCGCTCTCATGGCCCGATATCCTAAAAGTTTCTTACCATCCGCCGCATCTTCTATAGCGGGCCTGATAAAATGCATAAAGTGATTATTCCAATACTCTTCTGTGTGTTGTTCTGTGGTCTTTCCAAACGGCATAAGAACAAGACACGTAGGCATCGCGACCACTCCTGCTCTTCAGACCGGGAAGAGCTAACCGCTGACACATATGTAATCCCTTTTGCCGAGCAAGCAAGCACTATAACTTGCTTCTTACATCTATCTCTTACATATATTACAGACGGTTTCTATATGGGCGCATAAAACATATCTGCCTTTGATGAGTATAACATATTTGCTATCAAAATGATAGAGCTATTCCTGTAAATTCCTAAATCTATCTACTTCTTCTCCAAATTCCAGGAATATGAACAGGTGATCTAGCAATAAATTAGTATGCCATAAAGGCCGAGGTGAAGATCGTTATATTATAATCGCGCTTTTCGTCGCTGCTATAACGTATCGCGATACCTGTTAGTAATGGGCAGGCGCCGGTCACGGCCAAAGGCGCGCGGCGTAATCTTCACTCCTGGGGGAGCCTGCCGGCGTTTGTACTCGCTGATATCGACGAGGCGCATGACGCGCTCAACCGTCGCACGCTCGAAGCCCATTGCCAGCAACTCTTCAAAGCTGCGGTCATCCTCAACATAGGCTTTGAGGATCGGATCAAGTTCTTCGTATGGCGGCAGGCTATCGGTATCCTTCTGGCCCGGGCGCAGTTCGGCGGAGGGAGCCTTGTCGATGACCGATTGCGGGATCAGCGCACGGCCCTCGAGTGTATTGCGATAGCGGGCCAGTTCGTAGACCAGCGTTTTGAGCACATCCTTCAAGACAGCGAAGCCACCCGCCATATCTCCGTACAGCGTACTGTAGCCGGTAGCCATCTCGGACTTGTTGCCCGTAGTGAGCACGATGGGGCCGAAGCGATTGGAGAGCGTCATCAGAATGTTGCCGCGAATGCGCGCCTGAAGATTTTCTATCGCCAGTCCCGAAGTTTCGTCTCCTAGCACCGGCCTCAGCATTTTTAGTGAGGTCCGAAAGGTCTCCTCGATAGGAATAGTCAGGTACTCGATGCCCAGGTTCTCGGCGAGTTGCTGGGCGTCGGTCTTGCTACCCTCTGACGAATAGCCGGAAGGCATGGAGACGCCGGTCACGTTCTCGGCCCCCAGTGCATCAACTGCTATCACCGCCACGAGCGACGAATCGATGCCGCCCGACAGCCCGACAATGACGCGTTTGAAACCGTTTTTGCGCACGTAATCGCCCGTGCCCAGCACCAGCGCCGAGTAAATCTCCCGCAAACGCTCCATTCTGGGTTCGATGCGCTGCGGCGCTCCCAGTGGCACATGATTGTTCACCGACGGAGCCGTAAGAGGGCGCGTATCGACGGTAATGATCGGTGTGTTCTCCTCGATCATCGACAGCCGCTCCTGTCGCCGGCGCGTATCGTGCAGGCGCGCGCGAAACACCGCAGCGGTATCGAGATCGACGATCAGCATATCCTCGGCGAACTGCCGCGCACGCGCGATAAGCTTTCCCTGCTCGTTAAAGACCATGCTGCCGCCGTCGAAGACCAGCTCGTCCTGACCGCCGACGAGGTTGAGATAGGCGACGATCACGCCATTATCGGCTGCGCGGGTGGCGATCATGGCTTCGCGTGCGGCTCCTTTGCCGGTATCGTAGGGCGAGCCGTTGATATTGATGATCACCTCCGCTCCGGCGTGGACCTGGCGCGTCAATGGGCCTGTGGGATACCAGATATCCTCACAGATAGTGACGCCGACGTGGATATCGTGGATGAGGAAGACTGGCGCCTCCTGGCCCGCCTGAAAGTAGCGATACTCGTCGAACACGCCATAGTTGGGGAGATAGTGTTTGTGGTATACTCCTGAAAGTCGGCCTTCATGAATAATCGCGGCCGCATTGTAGATATCATGATCGCGGTCTACAAAGCCGACAACAGCGGTCAGCCCCGGCAGATCGCGGCTGGCCTGCACGATCTGCTCCAGCTTGCGGAGATTAGCCGCGACAAAGCCCGGCTTGAGGAGCAGATCTTCCGGTGGGTAGCCGGGCAGTGCTAATTCAGGGAAGCATACGATATGCGCGCCTTCTGCATGCGCCTGCTGCATCGCGCTCAATATCTTTTGCTTATTACCATCCAGGTCGCCCACAGTGACATTAATCTGAGCCAGGGCGACGCGCAGTGGCACAATATTCATGACAAAATCCCTTCCTGTTCTCTTGACGGAATATGGCTGACACACTATAAGTTTAGAGAGTGACTGATTCTCAGCTCCTTTGCCCGCACCAGCCAGGAATTCGCGCAGCTCCGCCGCGCCGGAGGTGTAGCAGTGTTGTGTGGCAGGCGCGCGAAGCGCGCCTGCCACACAACACTGCTACACCGGGCGAGCGCCTCAGGCGCGAGCAAGCGAAAGATAAAGTAAACAAAAGCATAGAAATCTATAAGGAGTTCTTTACATATGGAGGTTCGCGCCTTCCTCGCTCTTGACGTACCATTTATCATCGTCGTCTATCTTGCGGTGCTCTTATTCATACATCCGCCGTGGAGGGTGCTGCTATCCTCGCTGGCGGGCGGCCTGTTCATGGGCGTGATAAATGCGCTGGCCGATCTCATCGCCTACTACGTCCACTGGTGGCATTATACTCTCAGCGAATTAATCTTGCATCTCCCGCTCCCATTTTACATTACAGATGTGCTTATCTATGGCAGTGTTGCCTACCTGCTGATCTGGCGCTTCTGGAGAGGACGCGGGCACTGGTTCGCTTTGCTCCTGCTGATTGGCATAGCGATTTTCGGCATCGTCCGCGATATCTCCGGCGCGCTCACCCGCACATCCTACACCATGTGGGATAACGCGCTTCCGGCGGCGCTGGTAACGGTCCTGATGTGGATCATTATGTTCTACGGAGGCTACTGGATTTTTACGCGTATGGCTCCCGCCCGCGAGACATTAATGAATGCGGATAGCGCGGAGAATGAGGAGAGCGAGGTGTTGGAGAGGCACGAGCACAGAGATACGATCAACTCTTAGAAAGTGACCGAGGCTCAGCGCTCTCGCCGCGCGTTGCTGCGGCTCCGCCGCACCCAGGGATCGCGGGGAGGGTGTGGACACAGGCGCTTCGCGCCTGTGTCCACACCCTCCCTCAGAGCCAGCGAGCGCCGCAGGAGCGAGCAGGCGATGGTGCTGGAAATCAGACACATTCCTGGAAGGTACATTCCCAAATCATTCTGTCAGCACATACGCAGCACATACGCGTCCATATTTTATGGTCGATCAGATCAGAAGAGAAGAGAGAGGAGCAACGAGCGTTGGAATACTCGCAGGAAGAGCTTATCGCGCTGTTGAACAGCACGCGCAAAGGATCAGTCTGGGACGTGCTTGATATCAGGGTGGTGCAGGCGGAGAAGGACCGCGTGGTAGCGACGATGCCCATCGGCCCCAATCACCGCCAGCAGGTCGGCTACCTGCATGGCGGCGTCTCGGTAGTGCTGGCCGAATCGCTGGCATCGCTGGGCAGCGCGCTCAACATTGATGCTGACCGGCAGATGGCATTCGGCATGGAGATCAGCGCCAATCACCTGCGGCCCAAGCGTGATGGCATGCTCACCGGCGTCGCCACTCCGCTCTATCGGGGACGAACAACGCATGTCTGGGATATCAAAATTAGCGATGAGAACGACAGGCTCATCTGCGTTTCACGCTGCACCGTTGCCATTGTAGATCGCCCGCCCGACAACGGCAATCCGCTCAAAAGAGACGTGCCCAGTTTCGGCTAGTTTTGAATGTCGGCGAGCACCGCCGCCAGATTTTCGTAGACATACTCCGGCTTGACGGGCGAGCGCTCCAGATCCTTACGCGAGTCCTTGCCGGAGAGCACCAGCAGCGTATGCGTGCCGGCGGCAACTCCCGCCTGGATATCGGTATCGAGTCCATCGCCGATCATCACGGTCTCTTCGGGCCGGCTGTTCAGCTTACGCATAGCCTCGTGCAGCAGCGTAGGTTCGGGCTTCCCCACAACCTCCGGTCTGATGCTGCTTCCCCCTTCGATAGCGCCAACCATCGCACCACAGCCGGGGATGACGCCGCCGGCGATGGGCAGCAGAGGATCGCGATTGATGGCGATGAAGGCCGCCCCCGCGCGCACGGCCAGCACCGCATTCGTCAGCGTCTTGTAGTCGAAGGCGCGGTCCAGACCGACGAGCACCACATCGGCCTTCCGGGCATCGCGATCAACCGCGTGCAGGCCATACTCGTGTACCAGGTCGAAGAGGGGCTGCTCGCCGACAACGTAGACGCTCGCCCCCGGAAAGCGCCGCGCGATATTCTGCACCGCCGCCTGGCCCGCGCCCATGACATGCGACTCGTCGCTCTTGATGCCCAGACGCGCAAGTTTGGCTAAGACCTGCGCCTCGCTGGCGAACGAATTGTTAGTGACGAACAGATACTTTTTCTGACTGGAATCGAGCCAGGCAACGAATTCTTTCGCACCGGGAATCAACTCTTCTCCGCGATAAACGACGCCATCAAGATCAATGAGGTAGGTGGTGTATGGTGGTAACATGGAACTCCACTACAATATGTTTATTCGCGCGATAATTGTTCGCGGATAGCGATAATCTCGCGGCGCAACTGCGGGTTGAGATTCACCGCCTTCTCTATTTTCTCACAGGCGTGCAGTACAGTGCTATGATCGCGCCCGCCGAAAAGCTGGCCCACTTCGAGTAGCGATGCCTGCGTCTCCTGGCGGATCAGGTACATGGCAATCTGGCGCGGCACAACGATATGCTTGTCGCGCTGCTTTCCGCACATCGCCTCCAGCGAGATATGGTAATACTCGGCGACGGCCTGCGCAATCTGATGGATGTTCAGGTTTGTCTCCCGATTATCGCTGCCCAGCGAAGACATAGCCTCCCTGGCAACGGCCAGCGTAAGATCGGTGCGATGCAACTGCTGATAGGCCATCAGCCGATTGAGGCAGCCCTCAAGCTCGCGAATATTCGTCTGCACACGCCCCGCGATATAGGCGATGATTTCATCAGGCACGCGGTAGTGCAGCATATCGGCCTTGACGCGCAAAATAGCCATGCGCGTCTCCAGGTCTGGCGGCTGGATATCGGCGATCAGGCCCCACTCGAAGCGCGAGCGCAGGCGCTCTTCCAGGCTTACGATAGCTTTAGGGGGACGATCACTACAGATCACAATCTGCTTGCTCATCTCATAGAGGCTGTTGAAGGTATGAAAGAACTCTTCCTCGGTAGATTCTTTGCCGGCAATAAATTGAATATCATCGACGAGCAGAATATCGACGGAGCGATACTTGGCCCGGAACTCTTCCGTTGTGCGATAGCGTATAGCATTGACAATCTCATTGGTAAATTGTTCAGAGGAAACATACAGCACCGCCAGCCCCGTGTGCACTCCCTGGTGTCCAATCGCATGCAGCAGATGTGTTTTGCCCAGTCCCACACCTCCATAGAGGAAGAGTGGATTGTACGATTCGCCCGGGGCCTCCGCCACGGCCAGCGAAGCTGCATGCGCCAGGCGGTTGCTATTGCCCACGATGAAAGCGTCGAAGGTGTAGCGTGGATTGAGTCGATTGTGCATCAGAATGTTGGCGCGCTGCTCGTTGTCCCATTCCTCCAGCGAATCGGCGGCAGCGCCGCTGATATACTGGAGTTCGGGCTGTAGCGGCCGTTTTGCCACAATATCGTAGTAAGTATAGCTATCCTGCGCGTAGTCCGTCTCCGGCACCTCTTCATTGGCAAAGACATCCTCCTCGGGCGCCTCCACCACTGCATCTTCCGCTTCATCAGCGTTCTCTATGACGCTAAGCGCCACCGGCTGGCCTACCACATCCTCCAGGATATCCTCAATAGAGCGGCGCCAGCGCGTATTGACCACATCACGCGCCAGGCTATTTGGCACCTGGAGAGTGAAAGAGAGCGTCTGCTCCCGCGCGCCGGGCGCGGCGTCGCCATTGAGCACAGTTTCCCGGGCGACGCTGGATAGATGTGAGTCCTGGAGCCACGCCTTGCTCACAGCATCGACTGGTGCCTGTTCTAAGCGTTCAAGGGTAGTACGCCAGATAGTAGCAGTGTTCACCGGCACTCTCCCGTGGTTAGCCTTCAACGAGAGCGACACACTCAATTTCAACAAGCGCCTGGCGCGGCAGTTCAGCAACGGCCACCGTTGAACGCGCCGGGGCCACGCCATCGCTAAAGTAACTCGCGTATACGGCGTTCATTGCCTGAAAATCGCTCATCCGCGCAAGAAAGACCGTTGTCTTGATAACCTGTTTGAGCGATGACCCGGAGCTGCTCAGCACAGCTTGAAGGTTCTGGAGGACGCGATGCGTCTGCGCCTGAACATCATCGCCGACCAGATTGCCGCTATCAGGATCAAGCGCGATCTGCCCGGAGGTATAAATAAACTGGCCGCAGCGGATGGCCTGGCTGTAGGGGCCGATGGCCGCCGGTGCATGCGGCGTGTTGATCTGTGTGTATTCCATAACATCACTCTCCAGAAAAGAAGGTAGTTTATCCTATAAACGATACTCTGTGGAGATCTGGCACGCCAAAAAAACGGGAAAAAACTCCCCGCCTCTCTTTGCTCACAGGGCGCGCTTTATCTATTGATCCTCCCGGCCTCCGCTCACCATCTCCAGGGTATCATGTAACAACATCACGAGTAGCGCCCGGGGCCGGAGGGGGGGACGGTTCCCGGACCAAACCCATCGGAGCCCGGCGCATAATTGCGCAGCGATGTTTGCACGGGCCTGGCAGCCGCAACCGCCTGTTTCCCACGCGCAAGCTCTCTGGCGCACTGTTTGAGAGCCTGCTGCATCTCCGCAGCCGAGGTGTAACGATCCTCAGGTTCCTTCTGCAAGGCACGGATCACAATTTGCTCAACGGCGTGCGGAATGGTCGGGTTGAACTGGCGCAGTGGCGGCGGATTCGCCGTGGCATGCTGCATAGCGATAGAGACGGCAGTCGGGCCAACAAAGGGGGGACGCCCGGTAAGCATCTCGAACATAACCACGCCAAGAGAATAGAGATCAGATGAAGCTGTTAAGGTCTCGCCGCGCGCCTGCTCGGGAGAAAGATAATCGGCGGTGCCAAGCACGATACCGCTGTTCGTCAGTCCTGCATCTTCCGCGACGCGCACAATGCCGAAGTCGGTGAGTTTCACCCATACGCCTCCATCGGCAAGGCTTCCTCCAGCCGCGCCTCCACCCCAGGCCAGCATAATGTTCTGCGGCTTGATATCACGGTGAATGAAGCGGCGCGTGTGAGCTACTTGCAGCACGGCGCAGACCTGAATTGCGATCTCCAGCGCCTCACGCGGCTGCAACTGGCGACGCTGACCAATGAGCTGCTTCAAGGTCGGGCCATGAATATACTCCATTACGAGAAAGTACTGGCCCTGTTCTTCGACAAAATCGTAGATCGTAACGGCGTTGGGATGAGCGAGCGAGGCAGCGGCACGCGCCTCCCGGCGGAAGCGTTCAACGGCGCGGGAGTCATTCTTATCAAGAGACCGCAATACTTTGATCGCAACGATCCGCTCCACGCGATGATCCCAGGTTTTGAAGACGCTTGCCATACCGCCCGTAGCGATATGCTCGCGTATCTCATATCGTCCTGCAATCAGTGTGCCTTCAAACTGGTTCAACGTTCCACCTCAAGCAACCTGGGCGAAAATACTACAAAGTTACAGCACCAAAGGCCAGTATATCATCAACCGGCTACAGAGTCCAGAACGGCCGCGAATCCGCGTCCAGATGTCCCCCTGCATTGGTCAATTGTACCGGACTCCCTTTCAAGCTGTAACGCCCCGTTTTGGGATCGCGACTCACGTTCGCCAGCCAGATATCGAAGACCTGATTGGCGTAGCCAATATAGGCGATTTGCTTGCCATCGGGCGACCACACGGGCTGGCTCACGTACAGACCGGTCACAATCTGCGACGATTCGGGATAGCTCCCCAGGGCTTGCTTTTGCGAGGTGGCGTTATTGGGATCGGCAACCAGGGTTGCGGCGTCCGCAGGCGCGGGCATGACGAAAAGGCCCATGCCATCAGCGCCTGACCTGCGGATGTACGCGATGGCATTGCCATCGGGCGACCAGGCCGGCTCCATATTGGTCAGATCGGGAGTGTCGGGCGTCAGCGCTACGGCGGGATCGAATTCCAGCCCATTGATGCCGGGGCGATACTTGCCGGGATTATTAGCAATCGCGTTGGGATCCTCCAGGTAAAGCTGGATGACCTGCTTCGTCTGTGACTGATCGTAGCGGAAATCGGTATAGATGATCTGATCGGGATGCCCCGGGCGATAGGCGGGATCGCGCAGGCCACCATCGCCGTAGGTGGAATAGGCGACCTTCTGCGGCGTCGCTGCCGGATCGTTGATAGAGATGGAAAAGATCTCTGGATCGAGCTGGAAGGCATCGACGCCGGGGATGATATTGAACTTATCGAGGTCGCTTACAAAGAGCAGGTGCTCGCTATCTGGCGCCCAGGCCGGCTGTGCATACCAGAAATAGGTGGCTTTGGGAGCAAATCCGGGGTTATTCACAAAGGTGCCATTGCCCGAACGCAGCACGCGCGGCGCGCCGCCACTGGCCGGCATCAGCATGAGATCGGAATAGTCCTTGAACCATCTGGTAAACGCGATCCATTTGCCATCGGGCGAGACGGCGGGATCGCGCACATCCATACCGTGCGTCAACTGCGTGACATTACGCGTGCCATCGAGTACGTACAGGTTGCGGTTAAGCGTAAAGTAGATCTTACCCTTGAAGACGGCCTGCGCCGTCTGGTTTATGCCAATTGTTGTGCCATTAGCAGTACTTTTCGTCTGAAAGTTCGAACTGGTGCTGCTGCCGCCACCGCCGAGACCCAGGCAGCTTTGCAGGCTCAGGGCCAGAAGCGCAAGCGGGAAGATGATATACCATCGCTTATGAAATTTCATCGGTGCGCCCCACAGAAATCGTCATTTTTACCAGGAGCATGTCTGGCTGCCAACACTGGCGTGTCCTCGCGCCTGCGGCGCTCACTTTATGGAGAGTGTAGTGTGAAAGGTGCTTCGCACCTTTCACACTACACTCTCCATTCTCGGCACAGTTGTACTGCGCAACGAGCGAGAATGCTGAGCATCAGGCACACGCGAAACCATTATACCCGAGCGCCGTCGAAAGACTCAAAGACAACCATAAACATCAAATCGAGCAGACTGTGAACGACGGGCCAGCTTCCGCTGCCTCCTTGCAGGCTCAGTGTATCTAACTGCGCCATCTGACCGATAGATTGCAGGTCATTGCTCAACGAAAGCGTATTTGAAGCCGCCGGGAGAGCCTGTGAGGTAGCAGCCGGAGAGGCTATGTCTGGCGACGCTTTATTATTATGCTTATGATTTTTCGCCGGCGTTTTATTGTTGTTCGCCGGTGCGCCATTACCATTCGAGGCAGGGCCAGATGCCGGGCTGCTGTCAACCTGCGGTATACAGTTGGCCTTATTGCCCAGGCCAAATACCCGCGAGATGACCGGTACTATCGCGCCACAATTCGGCAGATAGTTCGTACTGGCCGTCGATGCCGTCGCATAGGGAGGACCCAGCGTTATACGCTCAATCTTGTTGAGATCGACCTGCCGCGCGAAATTCGCCAATTTAACAATATCGCTGAGCTGCATGTTTGTTTCGAGATATCCGTTCAGATCCTGGAGCAGTTGGGGCGCCTCGGAGATCGTATTGGGATTATTCTCCAACTTCAATTTCAACTGTGTGAGCATCTGCTGCTGTCTTGCCGAGCGCCCAAAATCGCCCACCAGATCCGAATGGCGTGTGCGTACATAATCCAGCGCCTGCTGCCCATTCATATGCTGCGGCCCGGGCGCGATGTACAGGCGCTTGTAGCCATAAATATCGCCCTTCGTGATGCCGCTATTGGTGGTATCGTCGGGATAATCATCGTCAACCATCGGGTGGATAGCATCAATATCCACGCCGCCGGCGGTATTAATCACCTTGATAAAGCCATCGAGGCCCACCCAGGCGTAATAATCGATATGTATACCGAAGTTATAGTACAGCGTATCTATAGTCATGCCGGCAGCGCTTGCGATACGCGTGGGAATATCGTTACCGTGCCAGCCATCGCTAAAAGCCAGGTCCAGTTTTGTCGGCGAATAACCCGGCACCGTGACCTGGAGATCGCGCGGGAACGAAACCATGCCTACATATTTCGTCTGCGGATCAATCGTGACCACGATATCGGTCTGCGCGAGCGGAGTGCCATTCTGGATGCTGTTGCCCTTGCCATCGGTATCACTGCCCAGCAGCAAGATATTGATGCGGCCACCGCTGAGGATATCGCCGGGGTTGGCCGCCTGATCCGAGGTGTTATCACCCCGCGCCGTTGAATTGAGATGATGTATGGCCTGGTGGCCGGTAATGTTATTAATGGACGAGGCGAAATAGGTCTCGTAGTACCAGACGCCCGTCCCGGCGATAATTACTATCAGCGTCAGCAGGGCAACGCCAACGCGCGCCCATATGGGAAAGCGCCTCTTCTTGCGCGATTTTTCTGGATGTGGCTGCGGCCGCTGCGGTGCCCAGGCGCCGGGCTGCACGGGCGGAGGGCCACCGGGCGGGTAGGCTACAGCCGTAGCGCTTTGATACCCCGGCATCGGCTGCGCCTGCCAGGCCATCCCCGAGAGCGACTGGGAACCATACGCCTGCGCTGGCGGGGCGTTGAAGGCCGGAAAAGGTAAGACAGGAGGTTGTTGAGCAGGGGTCGGGGAGAAGCCGAACGCGGCCTCTGGCTGGCGGATACCCGATCCTCCCTGATACGGAGATGCCTGTTGAGGAGGAGGAGTGAATCCCTGCCTGCTGCCAGGGTTAAAGACCGGGCCTGTTACCGGCCCCTCTATCGCCTGCTGGATGGCCGTGTCTTGCTCGACCACATCCAGTGGCGCCGCATTGAGGCTATTCGTAGGATCCTGGAAAAGCTTTGCCCCGGGGGAAGGACTCTCTGGTGGAGCGCCAGGAGATCGCGGTATTGCCGGTATCTCACCGGGACGGGTAGATAGCGCATCCAACTCGCCACCCACCGGCGACCATTCGGTAGATGATGAAGCCAGTTCAGGACTCCAGTCGTCTTGAAAAGGCTTTATCTGCACAAATTGACGCTTCACGGTAACAATACCTGCTTCCTACATTCTCTCTGGAGAACCTCTTGTTGAGTCTCCTCCTCTCTTGCTCCTGCCACCCCACCGCATTGCCCGGGGCCTGCTTTACGTGAAATTTGCCCCTACCAGTGATTATAACGTATGGTAGAGCGAAAGTTCACTGCCACGCGCACCCGATGGTACAGAATCAGGACCTTTGGCACATCGACAGGCGTGAATATGGATGTAACAGCCAGGACAGGCCCCATTCAGGGACGCTGCCGCTCCTCCTGGCGCCCCTGGATAAAGGAGAGGATCAGCGAGCCAACGAGCACGCCGAGCAATACGATCTCCATTGTGCTGAATGTTTTCTTCTTTTGCATCTCTGGACCTCGAATCAAGCAATTCAAAAAAGGTTGTCTAACGCCATAAAAGATCTTCCTGGCGGCCCCCCGCTGCGCAGTTTGCCATAATGTGAAGTCTACGGGCACAGCGCCTGCGGCGCTGTGCCCGTAGACTTCACAAATTTGGGTGCGCCGCAGGCGTACAAATATATCATAACCTAATCCACAACTCTTTGCCATTGCCGTAGGTGTGCGCGAGTCGGAAATGCCGCGTTACCCAGGCGTGGAAAGCGGCTGTACTCTTCAGATTGAGCCGCCCGGTATAAAAGAGAACGGCACGCACCCGTGGCTGCGACGCTTCCTGAATCAACTGCCGGGATGTGACGTAGCCGGTATCGATACGCACTATCGACGTATCCACGAGTGCGGCGGGTGTGCTGCGATCAGCCAGACCAGCGAGAAATTGCGCATCGGTGATAACAAGCTGGCCGGGTTGAACCCCGGCGCGCAGGTCTTTTACTACTTTCTGCTGCCCGGCATAATCGGCGGCCGCCTGCGCCCGCTCCACACGATAATAGCGCTGCACTCCCTGCGCATTGAGCAGGACACTTACCAGTATGAAGATAAGAGCAATGGCGCTCGTTATGCTGCTGAGCAGCGCCGCTGGCGTCTTCTGCCACCTGATCGGGCCGATACCCATTACCTCCAGAGCGATGAACGGCGGAATAAGCGCGACGAGATGATGGTGAAAGAGGGGCACCGTCGTCCAGAGCATCCAGGCCGTCGCCAGCAGCCATGCGATCAGCGGCAGCACACGCCAATCGCGGCGCAGCAGAGCCGCGATGGTTCCATAGAGCGCGACAATGGCCGTGATCGAGAAGAACAGCGGCCTCATGATGGACAGGTTGCCAGCCTGTGTGTTTTTGAAAAAGACCTGAGCCGTGGTATGAAACGTAACCATACTTTGCCATAACTGCGACCATGAACCGGCGAAGGGCAGCAGGACCAGGACGGTTGTGACGATAAAAGCCGCGATACCAGCGAAGAGAGGGTAGGCGCTGCTCAGGCGCATGCCGCGCGGTTTATTCAGGATTCGCCAGATATGGGCCAGCATCAACAAAGCAACCGGCACCAGCGCGGAGACGCCCAGGAGCTTGCTGAAGATGCTCAACACGAGCGAGACAGCCGTAAGCACAGCGAAACAGAAGCCGGCGAAGCCCTCCGGCCTCTCCCACCATAGATACGCCAGGCCCACCGCCAGCAGCGAGAGGGCAGCCGAAGGCGCCTCGGCCTGAATAGTCTGCGATTGCGCCAGGTAGAGCGGATCAACGATGAGCAGAAGCAGCGCCGCGATAGCCCCGATGCGTCCCGCCAGCGCCTTGCCAAGCAGCAGTGCTCCCACCAGCCCGAAAAGCGACATGATGGCAATACCCAGGCGCGCCGACCAGAGCGTATGACCGAAGGCCATATAGACGGGGTAAATAGAAAGGAGGAAGATGGGGGGCTGCGAGTAGAAGGTCTGCTGGTAAAGTGGGTGGCCTGCGCTCATCGCACGCAGCGATTGCCAGTACACGCCCTCATCATAGCCATCGCGATCAAACGGCAGGCCGAGATCATGCAGGCGCATCCAGAGACCAATAACCAGCAGTGCCAGCGCCACGCTCCATAGCAGCGCTGTCCGCCAGCGGAGGCCGCGCAGTGCATGGGGGGTGCCGGTCTTCGTCTGCGTCGTGACGAGTGTTTTTGTTGCCATCAAAATATCTCTTTATACTCTATATGTTCTATCGCGTCTATTCGCAGCCTTCATAGCATAGAGAAATAGAGGCAAGTGTATCGCTCTGGTGGCGCCACCATATGGTATCACGATAGCAGAAACAGACAGGATGCGCAAGGGGCAAGAACAAAGGTCCCAGAGGGCTGCATGTATCAGGCGGGGGCAAGCGCTATCTGGCTTGCCCCCGTCCCTGATATTTTACGCGCTAAAAACTATAGGGATCATCCTGAACGAGGCGAGGCTGCTGCTCCCCCTCCAGCGCAGGCTGCACCCCCGGATGTTCGCTATTCAAAGGCGTCACATTGATGGGCGCGCCACCGGCGGTCCTCTTCCCATTGCGACTGCCGTTGGTCAGCGCATGGCCGTTGTGACCATTGCCTGCGGCTTCCAGCAGAGGCTCGTACTCCTCGATAATCGTCGAGGCGACGCGGCGAGCATCGGCCTCGTCGATCAACTGCTTGATGTCTTCCGCCAGCAGTTCATCGCGCTCGATCAGCGCCTCGGCGACGGCGATCAGCGCCTCGCTATGCTCATGGAAGAGTTGCTTGACTTCCCTGTACTGGCTTTGCAGCAACTCCTCGACACGCTCGGCATAGTTGGGAACGTTTATACCCATATTGTTTCTCACAGAAACAAAGGTCCCATCCATGCCGCAGGCGCCAACGTATGCGCCGGCCAGATTCGTAGCCTGCGACAGATCGCCGGTCACGCCGCTTAGATTCACATCGAGGAAAAGTTCTTCGACGGCGCGCGAGGCCAGGCATACCTTGATATCGGCGAGGATCTCCTCTTTACTCTGCGTCTTAATCGTTTCTTTAGGGCGATAAGAGGCAAAAGCTTCCGCATTCTCAAGGCCGTTGCCAGAGTGACGGTGAATCGTCACATAGGCAGGGAAGTAGCGCTCCATCAAGTAATATGTGGCGACAGCATGCCCTGCCTCATGATACGCCAGGCGCCGCTTCTCAATCGGCGTCAGATCGCTCTCCATGCGAATACCGAACTCGTGCTTATCCTGGGCCTCGACGATATCCTGATACGTCACCAGATCGCGGCCATTGAAGTGAGCGATAATGACCGCCTCGTTGATGACATGCTTGATCGCGACCGGGGTGTAATCAAACATACGCTGCACGAGGGCCGGGATCGAGATCTTCGGATCATGCTTTACCTTATTCAGATAGTACTCGATAACCTCGCCGCGATACCTGTCTGTCGGAGGCTGCACGCTGATCTGGCGGTCGAAGCGCCCGGGGCGCAGCAGCGCGGGATCGAGCGATTGAGGAATATTGGTGGCGCCGATGGTCAGCACGGGCTGGCTCTGCGCCGGGCTGTGATAGAGGCCGATCATGCGCAGGATCTTCTTGAACCAGCCCATCTCAACCGGTGGGGGATCCATTTGCAGGAGCAGTTCGTTGAGACCGCCTGTACCACCACCAAAACCGAACACGCTGCCCATACCCGCGCCCATTGTAGCAGGGCCAGCGTTAGAGGTACGAGACATGCCAATGGCATCGAACTCATCGATGAAGATCACACAGGCGCCGTACTCACGCGCGTATTTGCGCGCCTTACGATAAAGGTTCTTGACCATCAGCACGTCCATGCCCCAGAACATACCCCGGAAGCTGGAAGCGCTGGCATAGGCGAAGGGCACGCCGGCCTCGGTGCTGATACACTGCGCCAGGTAGCTCTTACCGGTTCCTGGAGGGCCAGAGAGCAGGAGACCGCGCACCGGCTGGCCGCCCATCTGCCGGTATTCCTCGATACCGGTGAGGATCCTCACAATACGCCTTGCTTCCTCAAGCACCACCGGATTGCCCTTATAGTCCTTGAAGCCCAGGCCAGTCTCGCCGGGCAGCACCCAGTAGAGCCGGGGCCGTCCGACAAACCAGAAGATGGCAACGAACTGGAGGATGGTAATGCCGATGAAGAATATGAAGTAAAAGACGTAGAGGAGGACCGTCGCCGCGTCCGAGGGAGCAAGGTGCGTAAAGTACCAGATAGCGATACCAGCCAGCAACAGCCAGATCCAGGCGCTTCTCAGGAAGCGCCCGAACTGGTCAAGGCCCTGGTCTATCGACTTATCCAGGTCGCTGCGTTGTTTTGGCTTTGTGTTCTCTTGTAACACGACTCTATTTTCCTTCCGTCAGTTGGACGACTGGCTATTGCAGGGATTGACGATTATCTACAAAGTCTACGGAGTAAAGAATGGCCTCCTTCTGCGTGGGAACGATCACAAAGTGCCAGATCAGATAGGTGTTAATGGCCGTGCCATTCACCGTCTCTGAGAGATCGACCTCGACAAAGGTATCCACAGTCGTATCCGATTCCTGGTTTGCGCCGATCAGCTTCATGCTTTGCCATGTGCGCGTACTCGTCTGGCTGAACTGACTGACGAGAAGATTGGGATCAGGGGGATTGGGCATCCTGTTATCCAGCACTTTTAGCGTGCTGACATCTCCCTTGCGCAGCGCAGTCAGCCACTGCTGCATGACATCGGTGGCAGGGTTTGAGCTTGTTTGCTGAAGGCCGCTGCTCTGCTGAGGTGGGGGGCTAAACGGCATCCTGCCCGTTGTTACATAGCTGGTGATGGCAATGCTAGCCAGCAGAAGTATGAGCACGATAAGAGAAACCAGCCTGTGGCTTCTCACAAAGCTCATAAAGTAATAAATACCCTTGAAGATCGGTCTCAGCAGACCTTTAATGAAGAGGGCAAGGGGTTTCTGCCCCGCTCTCTTTCTGGGAGTGCTGAGCGGCCTGTTCTTATTCTCTTCAGGAGCCGGTGAGTCTGGCTTTGGCCGGGTGGGTGAAGGACTGATCATACGTCTTTCATCTCAACTTTCTCAAGCAAGCGCGCGAACGAATAACTCCTGGCAATATATACTATCATCTACGCAAAAAGTTCGCTTTCTGTTACCTCGCTAGGAGACGTGGCTGAAGTTAGATTCTACAATTGTACGATACACCACAGCGTTCTATTTGGCAAGGGAGATTTGCATATGCATGGTCCTGATCTATCTCTGACCGGGGGCTTTCGCTATAGCGCTATTTTGCTATAATGTACGTGCGCACGTTTCCAAAGTTCCCTGAGAGGGTGTCTGATACTTGCGTTCTCGCCAGGTGTTGGTGCGGCTCCGCCGCGCTGGCGCTGGCAGCTTGTAACGGCGCTGCCAGCATATGAAAGCCGGCACCCACGTCAGATCGGCGCGTATCGCTGGCGCTGGCAGGCGCTGACATCGGAAATCAGGCATACTCAGGAAGAGAAGGAGCAGGTCGAGCAGAAAGAGGTACTTATGGATGATACAATGCACAGGCGGGACGGCGAATACATCTGGCTGCGCTACTCAACACAATTTACGACGGGAGAGCGCAGCCATAGCATCGAGATCGGCATCCCTGTGCCCATCGGAGCGAGTGCGGAGCAGCGCGAACGGTTGTTGCATGAAGCCGAGGCGGGCATGAGCCAGCTTGCCAGCCATGTCGAAAATCGTATCATCCGCATGCTCCAGCAGGCCCCGGTGACGCAAAATCCTCCCTCCACCCCGTCCACGGTTACAAAAACGCCTTCGTCCAGGCCAGCCGGTAGATCCCAGCCTCCGTCTCCGTCTCCCGCTCCTGCACCGGCCAGAGCGCCCCTGCCCGAGCAGCCCGCTGCCCGTAGTGGCGAGGTGACGGTGCCGCCGACGCGCCAGCACATCGGGGCCAGCATGCCTTCGTCCCCCGGCGTCACCAGCGACAGCAGCGGCAATCTCCCTCTGCCGCAATTCATTCAGCACATCAAGGAGAATCTGGGCCTCAATCCTAAGCAGGCGATGGATCTGCTGAAAGTGAAATCGCTCTCCGGCGTCAATTTGCGCGAAGCCCTGGATCAGTTGCAAAATCTCGTTGCCCAGGGTCATGCAGGCGAGGATGATATAGCGCACCCCGCCTCCCCAACTTCCGTTGACGATAACATCTCGCGCCCATTCACTTCGCCACCCGCCAGGACGGATACCTCCCCGGCCCCCGCGCCGGCGATGCCTGCCCCATCCGAGCGCGAAGTCGAGCCGACACTACGCGAACGCCCCGTCATTTTCGATGAGGAGATCGAGCCAGATGAAGTGGACGACCTGGAGGAGCAGCTCGACGACCTCGACCTGGCCCCCGCTTTGACGGCGGAGGAACAGGAGAGAGCGCAAACCATGCTGAACCGGCTGCGTGAGATGCGCGGGGCCAACACCGTGAGTCCTGGCCGCTTGCAGGCGCTTAACAATGTGGTCAGTTCACAGATTAGCGAGGAGCAATTGCAGGCATTGATCGAGGGCATATGGGGAGTGACGGCTAAGAAGAAACTCAAGGTTGACCAGGCTGAGGCCCTGATCTCCTGGGCCAAAGAAGATGATTTTACCGGCGAGGCCGAGGCCGTACTCGCGCTGCTGGAGGAGGAACGCTATGCGCGTGGTAACAGGTGAGGCCAAAGGGCGCAGGCTGAAAAGTCCAAAAACGCCGGGCACGCGGCCCATCATTGCCCGCGTGAAGACGGCGCTCTTCGATATTCTCTCGACGGAGGTAGAGGGTGCTCGCTTCCTGGACCTTTTCGCCGGAACGGGCAGTGTGGGCATCGAGGCCCTGAGTCGCGGCGCGGCCAGCGCCACGTTTATCGAGATGAACTACGGCGTACTGAAAGTTCTGCGTGAAAATCTGCGCATTACCGCGCTGGCGGATCGTGCGGAAGTGCTGCACAGCGATGCCTTCAAGTTTTTGCAGGCGCCGCCCCCCGGCGGGCCGGATAAGCGGCAGTACGATATTATCTACGTCGCGCCTCCACAATACCATAGACTGGCTGCCCGGGCGCTGGAGCTACTGGATAGCTCGCCCCTGCTGGCGGACGATGGGCTGGTTATTGTGCAAATACATCCCAAAGAGCGCGCGGGCATCGTAGCGACGCCATGCCAGCACCTGGCTCTTACAGACGAGCGGCGCTATGGCAGCACGCTATTGCTGTTCTATCGAGAACTCCACTGACGGCGTGAGCGGCATGATCACGCTTTCAGCCGTGGCTGAAAGCGTGAAGCAGAAGCGACTGCCCTGGCCGGGCACCCCGGTGCTCTCCACCCATATGCTCCCTCCCATCACCTCTACCAGATGCTTGCTGATATAGAGTCCCAGCCCGCTGCCACGCACGGTTCCCGCCAGATCACGCGGCAGCCGGACAAACTGGCCGAAGAGCAGCGGAATCTGGTCGGGAGGGATGCCAGGGCCATGATCCTTGATGCTGATATGTGCCTTCGGCCCCGCTTCCATGCAGAGCGCGGCGCTAACAATCACCGGAGAGCCGCACGGCGCATACTTGAAAGCGTTGGAGAGCAGGTTATAGAGCACATGGCGCAGGCATTGGGCATTGGCCCATACACGCAAATTTTCAGGTATATCAATATGGATACAATGCCTGTTGCGCTGGAAGGTTGCGCAACGCGCGATCAGTTCGTTCACCACCCTGGACAGCGGCAGTTCTTCTAACATGAGCGGCGTGCGATCAGTGCCGATCTCCATCGTCTCCAGCACATTGTTGACAATAGATGTTAATTCCTCACAGTAGTCAAGCGCTTGCCTGATATATTCGCCATGCTCCTCACGCTCAAGATGACCCTCCTGCTCCATGAACAACTGGAGAAGTTCGAGATAGCTGCCGATGCCTGCCAGAGGCGTGCGCAGTTCGTGATTGACGTTAAGAATGAACTGGTTTTTGAGCTGGTTCAGCTTGCGCTGCTGCTCGTAGGCGGCGGCCATCTGCCGTTCTCCCTGCTCTGCTTTCTGGCGCGTCCTCTCCTCGGCTTCCAGCAGGTGGCGCAGCGAGACGAGGGTATTGCCCTCACCAAATAAGATCACGAAGGTGCAGACAAAGGCTATGACATTGACCAGGGGCCACATCTGGGTTCTAAAAGTCATGACGTTACAGGCTATCTGGATAGCCATGCAGCTAAAATAGCAGGTACAGGCGCCCGGCTGTCCCAGGAGCCATGATGCCAGCCCCATCGGGATAAAGAGGATCATGCCGTTGAGATGAGTTGGTAAAGGGAGCAAATATAGAGTCAGACAGAGGATGAAACAGAGGGAGCACAGGCCGATGCGCAGCAATAGCGGCAATCTCAGGAGCTTTCGCGGCCAGGGACCAGCAATAAGTCTACACAGTTTCGCAAACATGTGTTCTATCTCCCCTTCCACGCCAGATAACAAAACACGTATGAAAAGCTACAAGAACGCGTGAATGACCGTATTTGTTGCCGCATAAAGTATTTTACCATGTAAGAATGATGTGCGCTACCCTTCGCCTGTGGGATGCCTGTCCCTCCTGAGAAGATCCCATTCTCAATATTCTCGCTCATCCGACCCGGCTGCTCGCGCGGCTGCGCCGGGGTTATCTGGTTGATGTGTGGGAAAATGCGTGTAGCGCATTTTCCCACACATCAACCAGATAAGGCGAGCACCGCAGGTGTGAGCAAGCGAGAGCCGCAGCGATTAAATGCCCTCTGCAAGATGCGGTATAATAAGAGGTCGTGACGATTCCGGCGAAAAATCAGGAGTATTGAAGATCATGGTGAATAGACCTGGAGGCCCACGCTTCGCCTTTATGGACTCGGGCGAGGCCGCGCGGCGCCTGGGCATTGATCGCCTCACGCTCGATCAGTGGGTGAAGGAGGGCCGCATCAAGACGCATCGCGGCGTGGGACGCGAAGTGTTCTTCCGTGCAGCCGACGTCGAGGCGCTATACAACGAACTGCACCCATCCTCAGAGCTGGCCGAGGCAGTGGCCGCCGATGAACGCGAAAGCGAGGAGGCGACGCCGCAGGGGCCTGCGCGCAAGAAGCAGGATCCGCAGATGCGCGTCTACCTGCGCTTGCAGGCCGACGCCAAATGGTACGATGTCAGCGAGGAGGATATTCGCACCTGGTTCCGGCAGCTTGCCCCCGATGGCTACGAGCGCAACAGGCGCAACGCCGAGCACGCTATTAAGAAGCTGCAATTTCTCGCGAGTCTGATTGAGGAGGCACAGCAGCGCCAGACATAATAACAGGGCAATAGAGGGGGCTGTATGGGAAATGCGCTGCGTGCATTTCCCATACAGCACCCTCTATTACCCTGTTATTTACCCGGTTCGAGAGCCGCTGTGTTGCCGAAGACGCGCTGCGCTCCCGGCGTTGGCGCTGCCCAGCGCACCGCGTTGTAAATGACGCGCTGCACATCGGGATGGTGATAGGTTGGCAGCGTTTCGTGGCCGGGACGGAAATAGAAGATCTTGCCCCGCCCGCGCATATAGCAGCAGCCGCTGCGGAAGACTTCGCCGCCGCTGAACCAGCTCACAAAGACCAGCGTCTCTGGCGCGGGGATGTCGAACGGCTCGCCATACATCTCCTCATGATCGATCTCGATATATTCGCCGAGACCTTCGGTGATGGGATGCCCCGGCGCGACCACCCAGATGCGCTCATGGTCGTTCGCTTCGCGCCACTTGAGGTCGCAATTCGTGCCCATCAGGCTCCTGAAGATCTTTGAGTAGTGACCCGAATGCAGCACGATCAGGCCCATGCCATCCAGCACGCGCCGCTTTACGCGCTCGACAATCTCGTCGCTGACTTCGGGGTGTGCCATGTGCCCCCACCAGGTCAGTACGTCGGTGTTGTCGAGCACATCGCTGGTGAGGCCGTGCTCAGGCTCATCAAGGGTGGCGGTGCGCACCGTGAGTCCCCTCTCGCTTAAAGCGGCGGCTATCGCGGCATGGATGCCGTGGGGATAGATTTTCGCGACGCGTTCGTCGCTGCGCTCGTGACGATATTCGTTCCAGACGGTTACTCGTAGATTCGTGGTCATGTAATGGTTCCTTTACTAGATACGAATCGGTGAGAAAGGGAGCGGGCGGCGAAACCATTTACCCTTTTCTCACCAGTTAATGGCTACGCGGGCGCCGCGTTCGGCGCTCTCGACGGCGGAGAGCACCATCGCCAGGCTCTTGATATTATCGGTGCAGACCGTTTCAGGCTCCGCGCCGGTTCTCACGCACTCCACAAATTCGCGGATCACACCGGCGTGCCCGCCCTGCTTGAGACCGGGATCGTAAGGCGGTACGGCGAGATCGCGATAGCGAGAGCGGAAGCCGTCGAAGCTGTCTACGACCTGGGCGTGAAATTCTGTGCCGCCATCCCAATGTACGCTTCCACGCTCGCCAATAATGCGCCAGTCGGCCTCCCAGGTCGTGTTCAATCCCTCGGCGCACCAGCTTCCCTGATAGGTGTAGACGATACCACCCGCCATCTCGAAGATCGCGATGGCCGAGGCATCGTGGTCGTACCAGGAGCCGGCGGGATTCCACTCCTTACAATAGACCGCAGCGGGGTCGGCATCGATCAGGAGGCGAGCGGCGTCGAGCGTGTGGATCGCCATATCGAGCAGCAGTACGTGCCGCATGTGGTCGCGAAAACCGCCAAAGTGGGCAGCGATAAAGAAATCGCTTCTCACGGTGGTGATTCTGCCAATGGCGCCCGAGTCGAGGAAATGCTTGAGGCGGCGAATATTGGCATCGTAACGGCGATTCTGGATGACCGCGTAGATCTTGCCTGCTTTACGGGCAGCGGCGACCATTTGCCGCGCGGACTCCATCGTATCGGCGAGCGGCTTCTCGCTCAGGACATGGCATCCATGCGCGAGAGCCGTCATGGTGGTGGCAAAGTGCGCCTCCGGTATCGTACAATTAAATACCATATCGGGTGCGGTCTGCTCCAGAACCGGCAGCAGCTCCGTGCCGACCAGCGCCCCCGGCGCGCCATAGGCGTCGGCCAGCCTGCGCGCTGCCGGTTCCAGCAGGTCGACGAAGCCGACCAGTTCCACGTCGGGTATATCCTGCAATGCTTTCATCCAGAACCCGGTAACGGAACCACACCCTACCAGCACAGCCCTCAGCCTGTTGGTTGCCATCGTACCTCCTTCACCTGGGGACTCGGCGCCTCCGGCGCTTCGCAAGTGTGAGTATTGGAGATGTGTGGGTCGCACGCAGTGCGGCCCACACATCTCCAATACTCACGGGCCAGCCGCCGGAGGCGGCAAGGGGAAACATTATCTTCTCCGGCTCTTGCTCAAAGATTTCGTGGAGAAGGTAAACTGCACGCCCTGTCTCTCCATGAAGTCCTGGAACAGGGCATAGAACTCGCTGCGATCCTGCATCGTAATCACCGACACAGCATCGGCGGTCTCAATAGCGTAAGGATAGCCATTGCCAGCGATGACTTCGGCGCGCACAACGTCGAGCGCGGGTTCCACGATGCCATCATCGAGCATCCAGCGTGGAAACTCCAGGCGTGCGGGAGGACGCTTTGCGGTAGTTTGCAAATAGCAGAAGGCTACGCGATCACGATACGGCCCATAGCTTTCCAGAATGTCACCGCGCGCGCAGATCATCGCCGGGGTGCGATCCCCCCAGCGTAAACGGCCCTGCCAGAGCAGAGCATCATGGATGCGTTTCGTCTCACGCAAAACAGGCCGCTCCTGTACACTATCAAGGCGCCGCAGCATCGTAATTATATCACGCGCGTAGCTGGTATCGATGTAGCCGATGAGCGGGATGCGCAACTGCTCCGAGGTTTTCAACAGCGCTATGGCGGAATCGACGTAGCGTTCACGGTAGGGGCTGGGCATGGCGGTGGCGAAGGAAACGACGAGAGAGCCGTCGAAGAAGACGACGGGGCTGTGCAGAGGGTCGCCGCTGCGCCGCGCATGGGCGTACTGTTCCATCAGATTGCACAGCGTCTCGATCTCCAGAAGGTAGCGGCGCAGCGTCACCAGCATTTCGGAGTAAGGGTAGCCGTCGGGTTCGGAGCGCTCGGCCTTCGATTCCTCCATGATCTCATCGGGCGTGAGCACCTCTATGCGCACATCCTTCGTATACGGACGGCCCTGCATGTGGGGATTGGCGAAGAGGCCGACCTGGACCAGCGCGACGGGGATAGAGGCGTCGCGCCAGGGCTGCAACTGGCTGCCATCGACGGCGATGGTGGTAACGCCTTCAATGCATTCGGCCCACTGGCGCGCCTGCTCATGATTGCTAAATTCGCGGCCAAACGGCACGATGGGGCCGCGATACTGTCGCTGCGCGGCGCTGATAAGCCAGCGATCAAACTCGCTGCTGGGGCGCGCGCCCGCCGCTACGCCGCTCTCCTCCGGCGGCAGCACCCGCTCAAGCTGCACGCTCGATGCATAGCGCGTACACAGCGTTTCGAGCGCGTGCCGGTACGCCTGCAATTGCTCGCTAAACGCACCGTCGTAGAGCGTAAACTGGCCGCGTTTGAGGTTGAGTGCGGCCTGCAATTTGCCTTTGTGCAGCATAGCATTCCCCTACCACAGCACAGCGGCCTGCGGAGCCAGTTCGTGCTCGCACGCCGCGCTGTCTTCGCTTTGCAGCAGCGTCTCGCCATCAATCTTTTGCAGTCGCACCAGGCTATCGAGGCCCTGCTCAAAGGTATCGTCATGGCTGATGACGATGAGCTGATCGAAGCCGCGCACGCGGCGGATCTGCTCGGCCAGGTTCGTGCGCCGCAGCTCGTCCATATTCTGCGTCGGCTCATCGAAGAAGGCGATATTGAGCGCGGAGAGCTTTTTGAGCAGCGCCAGGCGTACCGCGAGCGCGGCGCTCATCTGCTCACCGCCGCTCAACTGGGCGAAGGTGCGATTGACGCCCTGGCGGCGCAGGATGATCTCGTAGTCGTTCTGCCAGGAGAGCTGCGCGCTGTGGTCGCCCATGATCTCGCCGAAGATGCGATTTGCCTCGGCTGAAATATCGCTCAACATGGCTTTCAAGACATACGGCCCGGCCTCTTTGATGAGCTTGCGAAACTGCTCCATCATCGTTTGCAGATCGGCAAGCTCCTGGTACTCGCGCTGCGCGGCTTCCAGCTCTTCCAGCAGCTTCTCAGCCTCTCTGATCTTCTGCTCCAGAGAGTTAATCTTCTCCTGCTGGTATTTCATATCCCGGGCCAGCGCGGCCAGCGAGCCGCGCAGCCGTTCGATCTCGGCGCTCAGCGCTTCGAGTTCCTCGGCATTGAAGGCGGCCTGAGCTTCGTGATAAGCCTGCTCCACTTCACGCAAGGAGCGGCCCGCCTCGGCCACGCTCTCCAGTTGCGCCTGATAGGCGCGCTCGCGTTCGGGCAGCAGGCGCGCCACCTGCTCATGTTGCAGGTAGTTTTGATGGCCCTGCCGGCTTTGCTGGCGCAGCGCCTCATGCTGGACGATCTCATCATCGAGCGTGGCATAGGCGCGCAACTGCTCTTGCAGCGCTTGCAGGCGCTGCTCCGTCTCCCGCAAGCGCTGCTGCTCCGCCTGCAACTGCTGCGCAAAGTGGCTCTCCTGGGCAATAATGGCCTGCTGTGTTTTGCTGCTGGCGCGCGGATCGTTCAATTCCCGCAGGGCTGCCTCTATCCCGGCAAGCCATGCCTGGCTATCCTGCAAGCTGGCTGCCTCCTGGCGGCGCTCGTTCAGATCGCGCTCACACTGCTGTACCTGCTCCTCCAGCTGCTGCGCCTGTTTGTAGAGGCCAGCCAGTTCGCGCACCCTGGCATCGGCCTGCCTGCTCTCGTTGTACGAACGCTCAGCCGCCGCAATCTGCTGCTCCACAAGCGTGAGTGCCGCGAGGTCCTGCGCCAGCGCAGCAATATCGTTCTCCAGGTGCGCAATTTCATCGGCGTTGCGCCGTGCCTGCTCGGCCAGCGTATCACGTCGCTCGACATATTGATCTCGCTTGCTCAACGCTTCGGCATATTTCTTGATCTGCCCCATGCGCTCGGTAATGGCGTTCTGCTGCTTGCAGACTTCGGCCATCTGCGCCTGCTCCTCGGCGAGCAAATTGTCAAAATACGATTCGAGGCTGGCGATGCCGCGCTGCTTGATATTGAGGCAGCTTTCATGCAAAAGGGGGCACTGGCCGCCGGCCGATTGCGCCCGCGAATCCATGTAGGCTTCGATGTTGCCTTGCAGGCGCGACTTCTGATTGTCTAGCTGCTGGTAACGTTCCTGGAGGCCCGGCATCTCCTCGGCCTCGCGGCGGTGCTCATCGATGGCCGCTACATTGCGCTCCGCTTTGCGCAGCTTTTCGGTGAGCTGCTCGCGCTCAAGCTGCCTCTCGCTCAATAGCGCCTGCTTCTCCTGCAACTGCTTCTGCTTGCTGCTGCGCTCACTGCCGCGAATGCGCAGTTGCGTCAGAATCTCGTTGCGCTCGTGCAACTGCTCGGCGATGGGAACGAGCGGCTCGATCTCGCCGATCCTGCGCCCGACCTCTTCCTTATCGCACAGGTAGGCAGCGCGCTGCTGGCTCAGGCGTTTGCCTTCGACAAGCAGCGCTTTGTAGCGTTCCACCTGCCGCATGGCCTCGTCGCGCTGCCGCTCCAGTTCAATCTGCTGCTCGACGAGCGGAGCCAGTTCGACGACCTGCTGGCGCGCGGCGGCGACCTCTTCCAGCCGCTCCTGCCAGCCAGCGATCTTTGTTTGCTGGGCTGTCAATCTGTTCTCCAGCTCGGCCTGCTGCTGGCGCAGGCTATTGCGCTGCTGCTCATCGCGGCGCAGGCGCTTGAGAACTTCTTCAGCCTCCTGGTAGCGCTCGAAATCAGCGCGGCTCTCCTCCACGATCCGCTGCGCGGCCTGCGCGGCCTGTACCTGCTGCTCCTGTTCGCTCAGGCGTTGCTGTCTATCGGCGAGGATCTTCTGGCTGTATTCATAGCGCTGGCGCAAGGCGTTGAGTTGCTCGCGCTGGCCGACGAGGATGCTGTGGCGCTCACTATCCCGCGCAAGCTGCTGCGTCCAGCGGATATTCTGCTCCTTCTGCTGCGTATCGAGCAGGCGCGCTTCTTGCAGTTCCGCCTGCCACGCCGCCAGGTCGCGCGTCTCGAAGGTGAGCAGGTCGATCTTGCTCTGCTGGCCCTGCATCTGATCTTTATATTCCCTCTGCGCTTCCAGCAGGTAGTCCGCCGCCGTTTTATAGTCTTCGATCTGGAGCAGGGCATCGAAGGTCTGTTTGCGCTTGCTGGCAGCCTCCAGAAAGATAGCGGTGAAGGTGCCCTGCGGCACGCCGAGCGCATCTTTGAAGAGGGAGTCGAGGGGACGCTCGTTGTCGATGCCGAAGAGGGCGTGCAGTTTGTCGAGTACGTCGGTGCGCTGCTCCAGGCGAGCGTCGGCCTCCTCATCATAAAAGCTCCATCGCGAGACAGAGCCGCAGCGCCGCTCGACGATATAGGGCCGGCCATCGTTGCCGACGAGATGCACGACGACTCTGCCGTTTTTTTCGCCCTCACGCACAAACTGGTCATGGTTGTAAGGGAGATAGCCGAAGAGGGCGAAGCCGATGGCTTCGACGAGCGTGGTTTTGCCGGAGCCGTTCTCGCCGCTGATGGCGGTGGTGCCGCGCCGCAAATTGACGACGATACGGCGGTAGCTTTTGATGTTCTCTAACTCGATACGTGTGATGAGCATGATGCTTGCCAGCCTTCCCTACAAACGCGAAAAAAAATAGAACCCCATTCCGCTATTCTCATCCTGCGGATGAAATGCGGAAATGCTCTCCCTCTTTCAGAGCGTGCTCGCGCCTGCGGCGCTCGCTTTATGGAGAGTGTTGGGTGAAAAATGCGCGCAGCGCATTTTTCACCCAACACTCTCCATCCCTTACGCGGCGGCGCTCGCCTTCTGAAGTGTATGGTGTGGAAAATGCGCTGCGCATTTTTTCACACTATACACTCTCCATCCCTTGCGCGGCGAAGGCGCGCGAACGCTTCTGCCTCCCGATTATAACACGCGAGGGAAGAGTTACCGTAAAGTCCTTGACTTTCGGCTAAGGATATGTTACGTTTGTTTAAGACGAACGTTCGCCTAAAGGATGGGAAGCAATGACGCACGTCTCCCTCAAAGACATTGCCGCCGAGGCTGGCGTCAGTTTTCAGACCGTCAGCAAAGTGCTCAAAGGCAAAGGATCGGTCTCGCCTGAAACCCGCGCCTGGATCCTGGAAGTCGCGGAACGACTGGGCTATGTACCCAACGCGCTGGCACGCAGCCTGGTCAGCCAGCGTACCGCGACCATCGGTATCGTCGCCACCGACTTCAGCGACTACGTGCTCTCGCAATTTGTGGTGGGTGCCGAGCGGGAAGCGCGTCGTCAGGGGCAGTGTGTGATTGTGGGCAGTCTGGACCAGGACGGCTCCGATGCCGAGCGCTATCTACTGCTGCTGATGGAGCGGCGCGTCGATGGCATTCTGCTGGCGGCCCCACAACTGGAGCAGAACACGCGCGTGGGAGGGATGCTGAACGGCCTGCCGGTTGTGAGCCTGCACCACGTCCCCGGGGCAAAACTGCGTACCGTTGGCTCGCACCAGTCCCAGACAGGCTTTCTGGCGACACAACACCTGCTGGAACTGGGGCACCGCCGCATCGGAACCATTATCGGCAGCCTGGATCGCCGCGTCACGCACAGCCGCCTGCGTGGATACCAGCGCGCACTCCAGACGATGGGGGTGGCGTATGACCCCGCGCTGGTTGAGGAGGGACACTGGCTGGTAGAGGGCGGCTATGAAGCCGCGCAGCGTCTCCTTGATCGTGTCCCCGATATTACCGCTCTTTTCGTGCAGAGCGACACGATGGCGATTGGCGTCCTGAGCGCACTGCACGAGCGTGGACTACGCGTTCCCCAGGACTGCGCAGTCGTTGGCTGCGATGACATCCCCATGGCAGCCCATACCATCCCCCCGCTGACCACCATCCACATTCCCGTTTATGAGACCGGCGAGGCCGCCGTGCGCCTGCTTCTCGATATTATCGAAAACCGGGCAGCGGAGGAGCCACAGCATATCTCGCCGCCGGTACACCTGGTCAGGCGGGCATCGAGCGGCGGCAACGAAGAACGTTCGCGCTTGAACTCATCTGCAACCGAGAAGGAGAGTATTTGTGGCGAAGATCAAGATCGACCTGGAGCGTAAAATCGGCGACGTAGATCGCAGGATTTACGGTGCGTTCATCGAGCATCTTGGCCGATGTATTTACGGTGGTATATACGATGAAGGCTCGCCGCTCAGCGATGCTCACGGCTTCCGCCAGGATGTGATCGAGGCTGTGCGCCCGCTGCGGCTCCCCCTGCTGCGCTGGCCTGGCGGCAACTTCGTCAGTGGCTACCACTGGCTTGACGGCGTTGGTCCTGTAGAGAAGCGGCCCCGCCGCCTGGAACTGGCCTGGCACGCCGAAGAATCCAATCGCTTCGGCACCGACGAGTTCATGCAATACTGCCGCGTGCTGGGCACCGAACCGTATCTGTGCGTCAACATGGGCAGCGGCACGATGGACGAAGCGCAGGCATGGGTCGAGTACTGTAACGGCACCGGGAATACGTACTGGGCCAACCTGCGGCGCCAGAACGGACATGAGGAGCCGTACAACGTCAAGTACTGGGGACTGGGCAACGAGATGTATGGACGCTGGCAGATAGGGATGTTGAGCGCCGAGGATTATGTGAAGAGCGCGCGCGAATTCGCCAAAGTGATGAAGTGGACGGATCCGAACATCCAGCTTGTGAGCTGCGGCCAGAATGGCTGGTCCGACTGGGATCGCATTGTATTGGAGGGGCTGGCCCAGTACGTCGATTATCACAGCATCCATATCTATACAGGCAGCGATGACTACTACAGCAACGTCCTGGTAGTGCATCAGGCAGAGCGCGCGCTGCGCAGTTGCCAGGCCATGATCGATCTTGTTCGTTACAACCAGCGCATCAGCCATCCCATCTATGTCGCCTACGATGAGTGGAACGTCTGGTTCCGCGAACGCGATGGCAGTGCCGGCCTGGAGGAGCGTTATACGCTGGCGGATGCGCTCGCCGTGGCAACCTATCTCAATATTTTTATTCGTCACTGCCGTACCGTGAAGATCGCCAACCTGGCCCAGCTCGTAAACGTTATTGCTCCGATCTTCACGAACAAGGAGGGACTTTTCCTCCAGACCATCTATCATCCGCTGCGCCTGTACAGCGAATATATGCAGGGGACAGCGCTGGATGTCTACGTTGATTGCGACAGCTACGCACTGCGTCCCGAAGACGAAACCTCGCAGTGGCCCTATCGCGTGGCCGACATGGGGCCGTTCAAGCTGCTCGATGTCGCGGCAACGTGCGATACAGCCGGACATACGCTGACGATTGCGGTGGTCAACCGTGACCGCGAGCGCGCGCATACCGCGAGCATTCAACTGGCGGACGCGGCAACCATCTCTGATATCGTGGCCTATGAAGTCAACGGCGCTCATCCCGATATCAGCAATTCCTTTGAGCAACCGAACACAGTCGCAATTCAGGAGCGGCGTCTGACAGAGGAAGGGCAGAGCGTCAGCTATACCTTCCCGGCGCATTCGCTTACTCTGCTGCGGCTGCACGTCTCGTAGGCGATACGTGTGGCAGGTCGGGCCGCTACCGGCATCCATATGACCGCATAAGCTGAGGAGCGGCGATGAGTATGAGATGCCGGTGGGGCCTGGCGGAGAGATATCCTGGCAACGGTTTACGTAGGCAATAGTTTTTACCGGATCATTCATGTTAAGAGGAGGATATCCCATATGATCCCTGAAAAGCATGGAGCGCTGGAGGAGCTGGCCGCGAAGATGCGCGCCGGACGCATCTCGCGCCGCGCCTTCCTGGAGCGCAGTGTCGCTCTGGGCCTGAGCAGCAGCGCAGCGCTGACACTACTTGAGGCTTGCGCCAGCGGCGGTCCCAGCGCCAGCGGAATTCCGACGGGCACACACCTTGTATACTGGAACCTCTTCGGCGGCGGCGATGGTGTGCGTATGGTCCAGATGCAGGACGACTTCCAGAAAGCTCACCCGGAAATTAACCTTGAAGCGATCACACTGGCCTGGGGCGAGCCATACTACACGAAGCTGGCGATGGCCGCCGCCGGTGGTCGCCCGCCCGATGTGGCTATTTCGCACATGACGCGTATGCCTCCCTTTGCGCAGGGCGACCTGCTCGATCCCTTCGATCTCAACGCACTGGCGAAGTACGACATTACCGCGAGCGACTTCCTTGCTCCGATCTGGCAGAGAGGACATATCAACGGCCAGCTCTACGCCGTCCCGCTGGATACGCACCCCTTCGTCATGTACTACAACACCGAGATCGCTAAGAAGGCGGGCCTGCTCGATGCCAGCGGCAACCTGCTGCCTATCAATGGTCCCGATGCGTTCATCAATGCGCTCAAAAAGGCGCAGCAGGTCACGGGAGGCTATGGGCTGGCCTTCGCGATCAACGGCGATGTCACCAACTGGCGCGTCTTCTACAGCCTCTACAGCCAGTTAGGCGGCCAGGTGCTCTCGCCCGATGGGAAACAACTGGTGATCGACGATAACAAAGCGTTGCAGGCACTGTCATTTATGGATGACCTCACGCAAAAGAGCAAGGTTGCTCCGGCCACCATCGACTACGGCGGCGCGATTGCTCTTTTCGCCAGCGGCAAGTGCGGCTTCTTCTGGCAGGGCGAATGGGAAGTAACCACCTTCCAGACCGCCAACACGCCTTTCAATATGGTGCCCTTCCCCAATATCTTCGGTGGTGGTCAGTGCCAGGCGGATTCGCACACCTTCGTGCTGCCGCGCCAGGCTTCGGTAGACCCGGCGCGCCGCGAGGCGTCGTATCTGTTCATCAGTTCGCTGCTCAAGGATAGCTTCGTCTGGGCGCACGGCGGCCATATTCCTGCCTATCTTCCCATCGCGACCAGCCAGGAATACAAGAATCTGAAGCCGCAATCCAACTACGCGGGCGTAGCCGCGAACGTCGTGGTCGATCCCACAGCCTGGTTCAGTGGATCCGGCTCCGAGTTCGAGTCGGTGGTAAGCGCACCCATCCAGGCATCGTTCCAGGGACAGCTCACGCCGCAGCAGGCCCTTGCGCAGCTCAAGGCGTCCGTCCAGAAACTACTTAATACGCCCTCACCAGTGTAAAGACAGGCATGCCTGACTGAACGACACTGTAGACAATGAGAGAGGAGCTACTATGTCCGATATCTCTATTCAAGAGCAGGCAGCGAAGGCAAAGGCACAAACCGGCGACGTGCTCGCCAGGACGCGCGCCAACCGCTGGCGCGTCGATCTGGCCGGCTATGGCTTCTTGCTGCCCTTCCTGATCGCTTACGCCCTTTTCCTGATATGGCCCGCCATCCTCATGTTGCGCATGAGCTTCTTCAACTGGAGCCTGGATGGACATGGCACAACTGACTTCCTCGGCCTGGCGAACTATGGGGAGGTGCTCAGCGATCCCAGCTTCTGGCAGGCACTCTGGAACACTATCGTGTTTACCGTTATCAGCACGCCGGCGCTGGTCATTATCTCCTTTATCCTGGCCCTGCTGGTCAACCGTGCAATTCCCGCAAAGGGCGTGTTCCGCACGATCTTCTTCGCGCCTTTCATCATTCCCGTATCCGTAGTGACGATCATCTGGAGCTGGCTCTACGAGCCTGGCTTCGGCCTGATTAATGGTACGCTGGCCGAAATTGGCATCCAGAATGGCCCCAACTGGCTCACGCAACCTGGCCTGGCGATGATTGCCATCGTAATTCTCACGGTCTGGTGGACCGTTGGCTTCAACTTCGTGCTCTACCTCTCCGGCATGCAGCAGATATCGCGCGACCTCTACGACGCGGCTTCCATTGATGGCGCGGGCGGTTGGGCGCGCACACGCTGGATCACAATCCCGCTGCTGGGGAGAATCACGCTCATGATTGTCATATTGCAGATTATCGCCTCGCTGCAAGTCTTCGGCCAGATCTATCTGCTGACCGCCGGAGGCCCCAACTTCTCGACGCGCCCGGTGATCCAGTACATCTATGAGTCGGGCTTCTCGACGTTCCGCGTAGGCTTCGCGTCGGCCATGTCTTTCATCTTCTTTATACTGGTCGCGGTCATCTCGGCTGTGTGGTTTAGCATACTACAACGCCAGCAAAGGGGGAATAACTGATGGCAACATATAGCGTAGGACAGGCCCGGCGGGCACGAGCCGCGCGTATACGATCTAACAGGCCGCTCAGGGACAGGCTGGCAAATACCGGTGCCTTTATCCTGCTGATAATCCTGGCGATCATCTGGATCATACCGCTGCTGTGGACCATCGACACGGCGTTCAAGCCGGAGGGTGAGACCACCATTGTCCCGCTCACCTGGTTCTCGGCTCACTTCAACGTGGACGCCTTCGTCAAAACCATCAACTCTACCAGCCTGCCGACCTGGTACTTCAACAGCTTTATAACATCGGCGATCATCACTATCCTGACGGTGATCCTCTCCAGCATGGCTGCCTTCGCGCTGTCGCGCGTGCCCTTCCGGGGGCGCGGAATCCTCTTCTGGATCATCCTGGCGGGAATTATGATCCCCGGCACGGTGCTGATCGTGCCGCTCTTCACAGAGATGCAGTCGTTCGGACTGGTAGATACATGGTGGGGCATCATCCTGCCGCAGATCGCCTCGCCCATCGCGGTCTTCATCTTCAAACAGTTCTTCGACGGCATTCCGCATGAACTGGAAGAGGCCGCGATCATGGATGGAGCGAGCCGCTGGCGCGTCTACTGGCAGATCTGGATGCCACTCTCGCGCGCGGCTATCGCTGCTGTGGCGATCTTCACCTTTGTGATTTCGTGGAACAACTTTATCTGGCCCTTCATCGTCATCACCGGCAACGATATGATGACGATCCCCGTGGGCCTGGCGACAGTACAGACCTCCTACGGTATACGCTACGCACAGATCATGGCTTCCGCTATCCTCGCGTGCCTGCCTGTGTTGATCGTATTCATCTTCTTCCAGCGCCAGATTGTGCAGGGTATTGCCGGCACTGGCTTGAAGGAATAACAATTTCAGCAGTGCATTCCAGTGGGCGCAACTCACCGGAATGCACTGCTGAAAAACTCATTGACAAAGGCCCGGTTTCAATTTATGCTATTCTCAGCAGTTCGTCCTTTCGCCTGAGAAAGAGCGCGCATTAATGAAATCGCACCGCCATCGCATCCACCTGGTGATCGTCCTTCTCGTGGTCATGTCCGTGATATTCAGCACATTCGTTGTTGTCGATCTGCTCACTCACCCTGAGACGGCGGTAGCGCATCACAAAATGGTCTCCGGCGTGATCAGGATCATGCCCCTCGGCGATTCCATTACGGCAGGCGTCGGCTCCTCCTACCGGGGAGGATATCGCGTCGCGCTGTGGAACGATTGTATGGCCGACCATTATCACGTCATCTTTGTCGGCTCGCAATACGATGGCCCCGCCAGTCTGCCAGACAGGAATAACGAAGGGCATCCAGGCTGGCGCATCGACCAGATCTCCGCGCATGTCGTCGCCTGGCTCCAGACCTATCAGCCACAGATCGTCCTGCTGCATATCGGTAGTAACGATATCATCCAGCACTACAACCTCAGCAGTGCGCCGGACAGGCTGCACTACCTGCTCGAACAGATTACCGCCACGCTGCCCAACGCCACGGTGATCGTCGCGCAGATCACGCCCCTGGGCAATCCGCTGCGTAATGCCGGGGTCATCGCCTATAATCGCGCCATCCCGCGCATCGTCGAAGAGATGGAGGCGCAGGGTAAGCACATCGAATATGTCGATATGTACGACGCGGTGCCTGTAAGCGACCTGGTGGACGGCATCCATCCCGACAATGCCGGCTACGCGCTCATGGCCGGCGTCTGGTTCCGCGCGTTACAGCCCATCATCGCCCACTGGCCTCCGGGGACCACCACAACACCACGGCAATTTTAAAGTAACAGGACCTATCCGCGCGTATCAGTGCATAGCGGCGGAGCGCGGACTTGCGTTCCGCTGCGCCTAAAGGTATAATTAGTGAAGTGTCATCCCTGGTATAGCTAGAATTCCTGGAGATTGTGCCTTGAGCAGTCATTATACACCGGGTCCAGGCAACGGAGCATCGAGCAATAGCAATTCATTCGCAAGTCGTCGAGAAGCTCATGCCAGCAATATGACCGGAGCGCTGCCGGCATTGGATACTACAGGGGTAGAGCGGGGATACAGCGGCGCATACGACTTTGAGGAGATGATTCAGTCCCTACATGAACTTTTCGAGCGGGACCGGCAGATAGCCAGCCAGCCGGATGCTACACGCTGCGGCATCTGCTACCTGCATTTTCCGGTGAGCGAGTTGCGCTATCGGGATGAGGGGTTTTACGTATGCCAGGGTTGTGAGCGCGCTCTTGGCAATCAGCGCCTGCCGATGATCAGGGTTCAACAAAAACTGTAATCTGGTCTGGTTTCAAAGACGGGGGCCAGCCCCGTCTCTACGTTAGATGAGGCGTATGTAGAGACGGGGCTGGCCCCCGTCTATTCAACGGGCCCGTCTATTCAACGAGTGCGGCTTCTCCCTCGATATCCTCTTCCGTGACCTCGCGCAGATCTTCCGGTCGATCCAGACGATCCAGGAAGAGGATGCCGTCCAGGTGATCAATTTCGTGCTGGAGGATGCGCGCAAACCATCCCTCGGCAGCCACGCGGATCGGCTTGCCACGGACATCCTGTCCCTTGACCAGCACCTTTGCCGCCCGCCTGATATTTTCGCCGACATAGCCGGGAATACTGAGGCAGCCCTCTGTGCCCAGTTCTTCCCCCTCGGCCTTCACAATCTCCGGGTTAAACATAGCGACGCGCTGATCCTCGTAAGCTGCGACGAATACGCGGATCGATTGCGCGATCTGGGGAGCCGCCAGCCCTACGCCGTTAGCGGCATGCATCGTCTCAAAAAGGTCGTCGACCAGCCGTTGCAGCGACGGATCGAAGCGATGCACCTTTTTGGCCTTCTTGCGTAAGATAGGATTCTCTGTTGTAATAATCTTGCGAATTGCCATAATCTCATACTACCTTGGCACAGCAGCAAAAAACGAGGAGCGCCCTTGTAGGCATCCTGATCAGTCGTTATAATTGGCTTATATCGTATCATAAAAGCATGGTCAGCGCAAACGTGCTAGAGGTTGTCACCGCTTATATCGAACAGCACCGACTGCTTCCCGAGAACGGCAGAGTCGTTGTGGCCGTTTCAGGAGGGGCTGACTCGTTGTGCCTGCTGCATCTCCTGCACCGCCTGTGCGGAGCGGGCCGCCGCTATCCCGGTGTGCAGTTGCACGTAGCCCACCTTAATCACCAGCTGCGCGGCGAGGCCGGCGCGCGTGATGCCGCCATTGTGGCTGATCTCGCCGCCGCGTGGAGCCTGCCCGCAACTATCGGCTCTACCGACGTTCCCGCGCTGGCCCGCACCATGCACTATTCTCTGGAGGAGGCCGCTCGCGCCGCCCGCTATCGCTTTCTGCGCGAGGTGGCTCAGGGCCGGCCCATCGCCGTCGCACACCAGCAGGACGACCAGGTAGAGACGCTGCTCCTGCACTGGCTGCGCGGCGGCGGCATCGCCAGCATGACCGGCTTGCGGCCAGCCGGCATGGGCATCATTCGCCCGCTGCTCTGCGTGACTCATGCCGATACCGTTGCCTATTGCCGTGAGCACAATCTCACGCCGCTGGAAGACGCCAGCAACAGTGATCTGCGCTTCCTGCGCAACCGCGTCCGCCACGAACTGCTGCCCCTGCTCGAATCGATGAACCCCGGCATTCGCGCGACGGTGCTGCGCACCGCAGAGATTATGTCTGTGGATGCCGAATGGATCGAGGAGCAGATAGACAATTGCTGGCCCGCCGTCGTTGCCGCCGAGAGGCCGGGGCGCATCGAGTTGCGGCGCGGCGCTCTGCTGGCGCTTCCGCTCAGCCTCCAGCGACACCTGCTGCGGCGCGTCACTGCTGTATTGAACGCGGGGCAGTCGCCGCTGGAATTGCGTCACTACAGGCTGATCGAGGCGCTATTGCAGAGGCCCGCTACAAGCGAGGAGCCGGGGCTTGACCTGCCCCAACACATCCGCGTTACGCGCGACAATGAGGCTCTCATATTTGAACGCGTCGATGCCACCAGGGCGCACCGAGTAGCTCTCGACGAGCGAGGCGAGGCCGTGCTGCCGGTGCCCGGGCGCGTCGCAGTGCCGGGAACGCGCTGGATCGCGGAGGCGGAATTTGTGCGGGGAGAAGAGTCGCAAAGGGCTATAGAGGCGCTGCGCGCCGGGCGATGGGACGACGTGTGGCGCATTCTGCCGCTCACACGTTATGCTGTATATATCGACGGCGAACGCATCCGCGACACGCTGCGTGTACGAACCAGGCGCCCGGGTGATCGCATGCGTCCGCTGGGTATGACCTGCGAAAAGAAAGTGCAGGATATACTCGTTGATAGGCACATCGCGCGCGCCGAACGTGAGCAGATCCCGCTCTTTTTCTCGGCTGCGCACTGCGTCTGGCTGGGTGGGATCTATCTCGACGACAGAGTACGCCTGACCGCTCAAACGCGCAAGATTGTGCGCCTATCGCTGAGCGAGCGGAATCTAGTGTGAAAGAGGAATACATGCACGAAGACATTGCGGAAATTTTGATCCCGGAGGAGCAGTTGCGCGCCAGGATCGCAGAACTGGGCGAGGCGATTACGCGCGATTATCGGGGCAAGAACCTGCTGCTGCTAGGCACGCTAAAAGGCGCCGTTCCTTTCATTGCCGACCTGGCGCGCGCGATCCACCTTCCTCTGGAGATCGACTACATGGCCGTCGCCAGCTATGGCAACAGCACGGTATCAAGCGGCGTGGTGCGCATTCTCAAAGATCTTGAGGGGCCGATCAATCACAAGCACGTCCTGATTGTCGAAGATATCATCGATAGCGGCCTCACGCTGCATTATCTTGTAGATCTGCTCAGACAGCGCAATCCCCTGAGCCTGCGCATCTGCGCCCTGCTGACCAAAGAGCGCGAGCGGCTCAAGGCTGTCGAGACGCACTATGTCGGCTTCCGCATTCCAGACAGGTTTGTCGTTGGCTACGGGCTGGACTATGCGCAGCGCTATCGCAATCTGCCCTACGTTGGTATACTGAAACCCTCGGTCTACGCAGGCGTGGCCGAACCCGAGAGCCAGCACCGCAGCCTCGCGGAATAACACTACGTGGGTTCAGTTGAAGAGAGCGGCAATGCCAGGAGAGCATGCATGACATCAGTTGGCGTGATCGGCAGTGGAGCGTGGGGTACAACGCTGTCCCTGCTGCTGGCAAAGAAGAATATCGCCACCACGCTGTGGGAGCACCGACCAGAACGTGCGCTGGAGATGCAGCAGAAGCGCGAAAATACATTATTTCTCCCGCATATTCATTTCCCCGATGCGCTCCAGGTAACATCCGATATCGCGGAGGCAGTGAGGGGCAAAGATGTGCTTGTGCTCGTTACACCCTCGCAGCGCATGCGCGAGAATGTGCGCCTGCTGGCTCCGTACCTCGACAGGCGAACGCTGCTGGTCAATGCCAGCAAGGGCATCGAGGTCGGCAGCCTCAAACGCATGAGCGAGGTGATCGCCGAAGAGATCGCCGGTTCACAGGAACGCATCGCCACACTGAGCGGCCCCAATCTTTCGCGCGAAGTCGCGGAGCAGAAGCCAACCGCTGCTGTCGTTGCCTCGCTTGAGCACAACGTGGCCGTGCGCGTGCGCGACCTGTTCACAACGACGCATTTTCGCATCTACACCGCCCGCGACCTGATAGGCGTCGAACTGGGCGGCGCGCTCAAAAATATCATCGCTATCGGCGCGGGCATCAATGACGGCCTGGGCTACGGGCAGAACGCGAAGGCGGCCTTTATGACGCGCGGCCTGGCTGAGATCTCGCGCCTGGGCATCGCGGCGGGCGCGAATCCGCTGACCTTTGCCGGGCTGGCCGGCATCGGCGACCTGATCGCCACCTGCGATAGCTCGCTCAGCCGCAATCACGAGCTTGGGCGCCGCCTCGCAGCCGGCGAGAAGCTGAATGCGATCCTGCGCTCGACGCACTCGGTTGCGGAGGGCGTTTCGACGACGCAGGCTGCATTGCAACTGGCGGCGCGCTACCACGTCGAGATGCCGATTGCCGAGCAACTTGCCCAGGTGCTCTTCTCCGGCGTCGATCCCCGCCAGGCTGTCTCCGAACTGATGATGCGCGACCCGAAAGGCGAGCTTGAGGGAATCATATAATCCTCCAAAGACACAAATGTAGAAAAAAGATAACATTGCTTGTGTAACACATGCTTCCCCTATTTACACGCTATGCTATACTGATGTGATAGATTGAATATATGCAATCAGGATATGAGCGGAGACATACTATGAAAATAACGGTGAGGAATCTTGGCGTCGTCAAAGTAGCGGAGATTGATCTGAAGCCGCTGACAATACTGGTTGGCCCTAATAACATGGGTAAGACCTGGTTGGCTTATACTATTGGAGGTATTTTAGGGCGCTACGGCTGGCAGCGGTATCTTGATGCTTATATTGAAAATGACCTACCAAAGAAGTATCCAGAACTAGAAGGTCTCGTTCAGGATATTTTTGACAAAGGCAGTGCTGTTATTGATTTCGTGGAGTTTGCTGAAACATATGGCGAGGAGTATATCAACAACGTTGCTCATCTTGCTCCAGAATGGATGCCGGATTTCATGGGAACGGAGCGGATCAAATTCGATCAACTGGAAATCCAATTAAGCCTGGAAGAAACGAAAAAGCGCTACATAGACCGCATTGCGAACGTGCGCATTACGAGCGGAATCGCTATGGGCAAGCAAAAGCAAGAACCATTGCTTAGAGCTCGTAAAGATGCTAAAGATCGCAAGCTGTATTTCTATACAAGTGAAAATATCACGGAAAAACTACCGCACAGCGCGGTTGCGGGCTTCGTCTACGGTATTATTTTCCAGGAACTACATCAGGCGGCTTACTCAAACGTGCAGTTTTTCCCTACCGAGAGAACCACTTTCATTACCTTCCCTTTCAAAGCGCAGCCACCAACTACAGAGCCTGTCACAAGCACCGTCAATGATGATGAGCAGGTTGAACAAACAGTAGGACGAGGTTGCTGGGCTATAGATGACTTTATTAACATGATTGGATACCTCTACACGAGAAGCAATATCAGTCGAAGGGCAAGCTCATCGAAAAAAAATAAAGCTATTAAGTGCTATATGCAATTAGCACAAGATCTGCAAGAGCAAATCTTGTACGGAAAGATCGATCTTGAGAGCAGCGATCTGGGTAAAGAGATTCTCTTCACTACGACTGAGCCTGAGAGCAATAAGTCTATGACAATGGAGATCCCTCTCGCTTCCTCTATGGTCAAGGAGTTGGCGCCGCTCGTGCTCTTTTTGCGCTACCTGGCAATACCTGGAGAGTTGCTAGTCATCGATGAGCCGGAGATGAATCTTCATCCCGAAGCGCAGGCAAAAATCATAGAGTTTCTGGCGATGCTGGTCAACGCTGGTCTGAATGTTCTCATTACCACACATAGCCCTTATCTTGTCGATCACCTCGCTAATCTTATGGAAGCATACAAAAATGAAAACCCGGACGCGATACGCGACAAGTTTTTCCTGCAAACAAGCGATGCTTTCATTGCTAAAGATTGTGTCGCAGTTTACGAGGTAAGTTCGGCAGGAGCAAAAAGCATATTGGATGATGATGGAATTATCCATTGGGACACTTTCAGTGATGTCACCAGACAGCTAACACAGATACATTTCGATTTGTAGGGAGGTGGCATGATGCCTTTTAGCCGGTTGTTGTTGATTGCCGCAAGCTCAAAGAGACATATCGCGGGCGCCAGTGGTGATAGAGTAAGCATGGAAGGGAATCTTTCTTCGGGAGAAGTTACACTATTCTTCAAGATAGACGAGGACATAATACGTAGCAGCCTGAATATGCAAGAAATGAAATGTTGCGATGGACTCGTCTTCTATGCGCGTGATGGAGAAGAGAAAAAAACTATTTGCCTGGTAGAACTGAAAGGAAGCAATCTGAAAGAAGCCGCCGAACAGATTAACACCACTCGAGAGCGGTTGGAAGAGATTCTAAGATCAGAGTGTAGCAGTTGTAGTAGTTATCTGAAACAGATTATCTGGAAAGCTTGTATCTATCGTCGCAATTGTTCAGTAGATCAAAAAGAAGATTGCAAACGCTTGCTACTTAAGCGCTTCAGAAGAGAGGACATTACTTTCCTGTATGGGAGTAAAAATGATGTCGGAGCATTCTTGCGCGGTGAGGAGCAAGCGGATAAAAATAAAGTTCTTGATAAACCACGTCATCGCAATCACTGATGAGATCATATAAGTGTCACTCTCACACTTACAACCACCAGTAAATTTGCCATGCTTTCTGAAAAGATGCTACAATACAACATGTCTCGTGGATGAGACATCCAACCGCACAGAGGCACACTGACAGGTACGCACACAACCAGCCAGGACAGGAACGTGACATTCCATCAGATCGAGATTCGAGCAAGCTCCCCTCGCTACGATGTACGCGCGCACCAGCTTGCTCGCGAAATACTACAATTACCTATAACGCAGCTTCCATCGCTCGCAGGTATCTCCTCCGGTTCCCCTCCGCTTACCGTCCACAGCGCCCAGATCTACCGCATCTCAGGCAGCCTCGGTTCTTCCCAACTGGATCAGCTTGTAAAACAACTGCTCGTCGATCCAGTTGTGCAGGAAGCTTATAGCGCAGCGCGCGCGCCGGATGCACACATCGTCGATGTCTTCTTTCATCCCGGCGTCACGGATACGCTGGCGGAGAGCGTGCTGCTCGGCGCACAACTGCTTGGCATTAGCGGTGTGGAACGCGTCGCAACGGGGCACCGCTATCTCCTCGACAGGCGCCTGAGCGAGTCCGAGGTGCGAACCATTGCCCAGGCGCTTCTCTATAATCCCGTTATCCAGGACTACGAGCTGCATATCGCACAACAGGGTGCGGAAACATACGCGGAAAAAGCTGATAAAGATAGGCAGAGTGCAGATCTGGTAGACGAGCAGGCAGCTACGCCGCCCGTCTCCAGCATTCCGATCACTGGTATGAGCGATCAGCAGTTGCTCGCCCTGAGCAAAGAGGGGCTGCTGGCGCTCGACCTCGATGAGATGCGCGCTATCCAGCAGTACTTTCGCGAGCAGCAGCGCGAACCCACCGATGTTGAACTGGAGACGCTGGCGCAAACGTGGTCCGAGCATTGTTCACACAAAACATTCAAGGCGACGATCAACTACCGCGAAGTGGATAGTCGCGGCAGCACGCTTGAGAGCGAGACTATCCACGGCCTGCTCAAGCGCTACATCATGCGTGCTACCGAAGAGGTCAGGCCAGACTGGCTGGTCTCGGCTTTCAGCGACAACGCCGGCATTATCCGCTTCACGCCAACGCACGACATCGCCTTCAAGGTCGAGACGCACAACCATCCCTCGGCGATAGAGCCGTTCGGCGGAGCCAGTACCGGCGTCGGCGGCGTGATTCGCGACGTGCTGGGCGTCTCGGCGCAGCCTATTGCCTGCACCGACGTACTCTGCTTCGGCCCGCTCACCACGCCGGCCGATGGGCTGCCGCACGGCGTACTCTCGCCTCGCCGCGTCGCCGAAGGCGTCGTGAATGGCGTGCGCGACTACGGCAACAAGATGGGCATTCCCACGGTAAACGGCGCCATTCTCTACCAGCCAGGCTATATCTACAACCCGCTGGTCTTCTGCGGCTGCCTGGGCATCCTGCCCCATGGCAGCCATCCCCATCAGGCGCAGGCGGGCGACCTGATCGTCGTCCTCGGCGGGCGCACGGGCCGCGATGGTATCCATGGCGCGACCTTCTCATCGGGCGAGATGAGCGGGGAGATCAACGCGCGCGCGGGCAGTGCGGTACAGATCGGCGCGCCGATCACCGAGAAGAAAGTCGCCGATGTGGTGATCCAGGCGCGGGACCGCCAGCTCTATCACGCCATTACCGATTGCGGCGCCGGCGGCTTCTCCTCGGCAATTGGCGAGATGGGCGAGCAAACGGGTGCGCGCGTTGAACTGGCGCAGGCGCCGCTGAAGTACCAGGGATTGGCCCCCTGGGAGATATGGCTTTCAGAAGCGCAGGAGCGCATGGTGCTGGCCGTGCCGCCGCCATGCCTGGAAGAACTGCTCGCGCTCTGTGCTATTGAAGAGGTCGAGGCCAGCGTCCTCGGCACATTCAGCGACGACCGGCGCCTGACCATCACCCACCAGGGCCAGGTCGTGGCCGATCTGACGATGGAGTTTCTGCATCATGGCCGGCCTGGCAGGACGCTGGAGGCCGTGTGGCAGCGCACAGAGCAGGCGACAGCGCTCGCTTCTGCCAGCGGCGGCCACTTCGCACAGACCATCATGCGCTCCCTGGCGCCAACGCTGCTGGCCTTGCTGCGTCATCCCACAATTGGATCAAAAGAAGATGTTGTGCGCCGTTACGATCACGAAGTGCAGGGCGCGACGGTGCTCAAGCCGCTGGTCGGGCGCGCGGGCAATGGACCGGGCGACGCCGCCGTGCTGCAACCCCTCCCCGACCTCACCGGCCAGGCCGCTACCACGCCTCAGCGCGCAGGTATCATACTTTCCAACGGCATCAATCCCCTCTATGGCAGAATCGATCCTTACCATATGGCTGTGAACGCCATCGATGAAGCGCTGCGCAATCTGACGGCGGTGGGCGGTGATATTACACGAGCGGCCCTCCTCGATAACTTCTGCTGGGGCAATCCGAACGATCCCCAGCAACTTGGCGCGCTGGTGCGCGCTGTCAAGGGCTGCTACGATGCAGCTACCGGTTTCGGCGTCCCCTTCATCTCCGGCAAAGACAGCCTCAATAACGAGTATCGCACCGCCGGCGAGCGCCTGCCCGTCATTCCAACGCTGCTAATTTCGGCCCTGGGCGTGATCGATGACGCGGCGCGGAGCATCGATATGGCGTTCAAGACGCCCGGCAACCTGCTCTACCAGGTTGGCGTGACGCGCAACGAACTGGCCGGCTCCCACTACGCGGAGGTCGTCGATCAGGACTCGTTCGCGCAGCTTTTCCCGCGCAGCGCCGTGCCACAGGTGGACATTCCCACTGCCTCCGCGACGATGAAGGCGCTGGGCGAGGCTATACGCGCGGGAATGGTGCACTCCTGCCATGATCTCTCCGAAGGAGGGCTGGCCGTTGCCGCCGCTGAGATGGCGCTGGCAAGCTTGCAGGGCGTGACGATTGATCTCGCGCGGCTGTTCGTCAGCGATATGCAAGACGTGGAATCGGCTACGCTCAACGTTGTACGCCTCTTTAGCGAATCGCCCTCGCGCTTCCTCGTCGAGATCGCGCCCGAACAACTCGGCGCCTTCGAGAAGTATATGCGTGGCGCCGGCGTGACGATAACCTATATCGGCGCCATCACCAACGCGGCGCGTTTTATTGTGCAGGACGGCGAAGAAGAGTTGATAAATCTGCATGTAAACGAGTTACAGGAAGCATGGAAGGGAGAACAGGTGTGATACGTGCCCTCATCCTGCGCGCACCCGGCATCAATCGTGAGCGCGAGGCGGCGTATGCCTGTCGCCTTGCAGGCTTTACTGCCGACCTGGTGCACATCAATCAACTTATCAAAGCGCCTGACACGCTGCTGGACTATCAATTTTTCGTTATCCCCGGCGGCTTCTCCTATGGTGATGATCTGGGCGCGGGCACGCTGCTGGCGAAGAACCTGACCATCCATCTCGGCGCGCAGGTGCGCCGCTTCATCGCCGAGGGACGCCCGGTGCTGGGCATCTGCAACGGGTTCCAGGTGCTGGTCCGCGCGGGACTGCTGCCAGGCTCAACGGTGGACGAGGCGGAGCCGCCGCAGGCATTGTCGCTCCAGCGCGCAACGCTGACCAATAACGTTTCGGCACGCTTTGAGTGCCGCTGGGTTACGCTCGCTATCCAGCCGAGCGCGTGCATCTTTACGCGCGGCATATCGCGTACAATAGAGGCGCCCGTGGCGCATGGCGAGGGGCAATTCGTGTTCGCCGGCGACCTGGCGCAATTGCAGGCGCGCGGGCAAATCCCGCTTGTTTACGCCAACAGGTCAGGCGATGAACGCCAGCCCACAGTCTATCCCGATAACCCCAACGGCTCTATCGGCAATGTCGCAGGCATCTGCAACGCGCGCGGCAATGTGCTCGGTCTGATGCCGCATCCCGAAGACTACGTGCAGGCCCTCCAGCACCCGCTGCGGCGCGCAATGTCACACGGAGAGGGCGACGGCCTGCTGCTCTTCAAGAACGCCTATGAGTACGCCCGGCAACTGGCCGACAAGCAGGCAATACACATTACGCTCTCCGCCGGGGAGGATGCAGCGCCCAACGTGGCAGCATATGCCGCGAGCGGAGTGAATATCGCCGCCGCCGAGCGCGCCAAACGCTTGATGCAGGAGGCGGTGCGCTCCACGCAGGGACCCGAGGTGCTGGCCGGCATGGGCGCCTTCGCCGGTATGTTCAGCGCGAGCCGCCTCCAGAAGATGCGCCGCCCGGTGCTCGTTGCCTCTACCGACAGCGTGGGCACCAAGACGCTTATCGCGGCCCAGGCCGGGCGCTTCACGACCATCGGTCATGACCTGGTTCACCACTGCGTCAACGACATGCTCACGCAGGGAGCAGAACCGCTCTTTTTCATGGATTATCTCGCGGTAGACCGGCTTGATCCGGTGCAAGCCGCCGCGATTGTGCATAGCGTGGCCGAGGCGTGCCGCGAGGTCGGCTGCGCTCTGCTGGGAGGAGAGACGGCGGAGATGCCCGCTGTCTACCAGCCCGGCGCTTTTGATCTGGCCGGTACGATTGTTGGCGTCGTTGAGCAGGAAGAGGCGCCAAACAGCGCGACGATTCGCGCCGGCGATGTCCTGCTCGGCCTGCCATCAAGCGGCCTGCACACCAACGGCTACTCGCTGGCGCGCCGCGTCCTGGCCCCCTATCCCCTGGATACCATCTTCCCTGAACTGGGCGAGAGCCTCGTCAACGCACTGCTGCGACCACACCGCTGCTACCTGCGCGAGATCAGGCTGCTGCGCGCGTATCTGGCGGATCGAGGCCGTTTTATTAAAGGGATCGCGCATATCACAGGCGGGGGCTTCGAGGGCAATATCTCGCGCATTCTGCCCCCGGGTATGCAGGCTGTGATCGAAACGCGAGCATGGAAGGTTCCGCCCCTCTTCAGGCTGCTTTCCAGGCTGGGCAATATAGAATTTACGGAGCAGTATCGCATCTTCAACATGGGCATTGGCATTGTGCTGGTGCTCTCGCCAAAGGGGGCGTTGGAGGCGCGCTGCGTGCTGCCGGAATTGCTCTCCGTCGGGTATATCACCGAAGGAGACGGAGTTGTATTACGCGAACAGTGACATTTGATCGGGATGCCTCATATTTATCGGGGCATCCGGTACAGGAGGATTGTAACACAATGGCAACCCAACCAGATAGACCACCCTTCGGCCCCCTGCTGGCCGAAGGCAAAACCAAGCAGATCTACGCCTACCCGGGCGACGATACCCTGGCGTACATGGTCAATAAAGATCAGATCACGGCGGGCGACGGCACGCGGCGCAACGAACTTGTAGGCAAATCGCGCTGGAGCACCATCACGTCCGCCAACGTCTTCCGCCTGCTGAACGAGGAGCAGATCAGTACCCATTTCGTCGAGCAGATCAACGATACCACGCTGCTGGTGCGCCGCTGCACCATGCTGCCCATCGAGTTCGTCCAGCGCCGCATTGCCACCGGCTCCTATCTCAAGCGCCACCCGGAGGTGAGCGAGGGGACGCGCTTCGATCCGGTGCTCGTCGAGACGTTCTTGAAGGACGATGCGCGTCACGACCCGCAGATCTGGGAGGAGGATATCATCAAGATGGGGGTGGCAAAGGCCCCGGAGATCGAATGGATGACCGATCAGAGTCGCCGCGTCTTTGAGACGCTTGAGCGCGCCTGGGCAACCATCGATGTCACGCTGGTCGACCTCAAGATCGAGTTCGGGCGCGACACGCGGGGCGATCTGCTGGTGGCCGACGTGATCGATAACGATAGCTGGCGGCTCTGGCCGGGCGGCGACAAGACGCGCATGCTCGATAAGCAGGTCTATCGCAATTTGCAGAGCGTCACGCCCGAAGGCTTGCAGGGCGTCGCTGACCGCTACGCGCTGGTCGCCGACCTGACGGGCAAATTGAAACTCCCCCGGGCGTAATACATCGTGCGAGAGGCGTCTGAGACTTGATAGCTTCTCGCGGATATTCGCGTGGCTTTGCCGCGCAGGAAGGGGGTAAGCTGGTTGTGTGGACCAGATGCTGCGCGCCTGGTCCACACAACCAGCTTACCCGCGCGAGCGCCCCGGGCGCGAGCGAGTGAAAGTATCGGGAATCAGATACACCCTGAGAGGGACGGCGCATGGAGCGATTACATGATGCCTGCGGTATCGTGGGTATTTTTGCACGCAAAGAGGAGCAGAGCCTTGATGTGAGGCACTACCTGACATTAGCGCTCACCGCCTTACAGCATCGCGGTCAGGAGAGCGCCGGCATGGCTGTCTATGATAGCGCGGGACAGATCGTTCACCGCGTCAATATGGGCAAAGTGCGCGAGGTTTTTCAAGATTCGGGCATGAGCCTGCCGGTTACGCACTGCGGCATCGGCCATGTACGTTACTCCACAACCGGCTCCAGTTGCGTCGAGAACGCCGGTCCGTTCGTTGTTGGCCCGCGCCGGGGACAGTACGATACTATCGCGCTGGCCCATAACGGCAACCTGGTCAACGGCGAAACCCTGCGCGAGCAGTTTCCGCCAGAGATATTCACCTCGACCACCGAGAGCGAGGTGATTGCTCTGCTCCTGCTCTACGCCGATGGCGAGACGCTGCGCGAGCGCATGATCGCAACCTTCCCGCTGCTGCGCGGCTCCTATAGCCTGATTATGCTGGCCGAGGGTAAGCTCTACGCCATGCGCGATCCCTGGGGCATGCGCCCGCTGTGCATAGGCCGCATCGGCGATAACTGGATCGTTGCTTCCGAGTCGTGCGCCCTTGATCGGCTCGGCGCGACATTTGTGCGCGAGGTCGAGCCGGGCGAACTCATCACTATCGACGAGCGCGGCATGCGCGGTGAAACGCTGGTGAAGGTCTCGCGCCAGGCGTTGTGCGTCTTCGAGTATATTTACTTCTCCGACGCCACCAGCCAGTTGAACGAGCGTTATGTCTACCTGGTGCGCGAGGCGCTTGGTCGCGAGCTGGCAAAGGAGCATCCCGTCGATGCGGACCTGGTGCTGCCAGTGCCGGACTCATCGATCCCCGCCGCGCTGGGCTATGCCGAGGCTTCGGGCATTCCCTACAGCCAGGCAATCATCAAAAATCGCTACAGTGATCGCACCTTCATCAAGCCCGACCAGCGCCTGCGCCAGCTGGAGGTAGACCTGAAGTTTAACTTTGTGCAGCCCAAGATCGAAGGCGCGCGCCTGGTGATCGTGGATGACTCGATTGTGCGCGGCAACACGATGAAGCGCCTGGTCTCGGCGCTGCGGCATCGCGGCGTCAAAGAAATTCACCTGCGCTCAAGTTCTCCGCCGCTGCGCCATCCCTGCTACTTCGGCATCGACATTCCACAGGAAGCCGAGCTGATCGCCGCCGGGCGCAGCATCCAGGAGGTCGCGGACTATATGGGCGTGGATAGCCTGGGCTATCTGAGTATGGCCGGACTTGGCCGCGCCATCCAGGCTGCTGAAGAGAACGGCGCGGCCATAGATGACGATAGCGCGCTCAAACTGCTGCACAGCGAGTTCTGCTACGGCTGCATGGACAGGCGTGGCTGGCCGCTCGATCCCATCGCAGGCATGCGACATGGCGCTCGCAGTATAACATTTGTGCCGCGAGACGCGGTAGTGAGAGGACCATTGTGAAACCGGAGGTATTTACGTGCGGGTACTGGTAATTGGCTCGGGGGCACGCGAGCACGCACTGGTATGGAAGCTGGCGCAGAGCGCACGCATCTCGCATGTGTACGCCGCGCCGGGCAATCCGGGGATGCTCGCCTACGCGGAATGCGCGCCGCTCGACATAGCGCGCTTCGATGAACTGGCCGCCTTTGCAGAGCGCAACCGTGTTGACCTGACCGTGGTCGGCCCGGAGGTTCCGCTGGTCAACGGCATCGCCGACGTTTTCCGCCAGCGCGGGCTGCGCGTCTTCGGCCCCGGCGCGGCTGGTGCGGCTCTGGAGGGAAGCAAAGCCTTCGCGAAAGAACTGATGGCCTCAGCAGGCATCCCCACGGCGCGGCATCGCACTTTTCGCAACTTCGACGAGGCCAGGGCCTATCTCGAAGAGCATGGCGCGCCCGTCGTCGTTAAGGCCGATGGCAATGCCGCCGGTAAGGGTGCGATTGTCGCGCTGGATATGGAGACAGCGCGCGACGCGCTCAAACAGATGATGGTTGAGCGCATCTTCGGCGATGCCGGCGAAGTCGTGGTGATCGAGGATTACCTTCAGGGCGATGAAATCGGTTCGACAGCGATCTGTAACGGCGCCGACTATCTCCCCCTGACCTTGACGCAGGATCACAAACGCGCGCTCGATCACGACCAGGGCCTCAATACGGGCGGCATGGGCGTCTTCACCCCGCTGCCCTTCGTCAGCCCGGCCCAGGAGGCGCAGATCCATGAGCGCATCATCGCGCCCACGCTGCGGGCGCTCAAGGAACGAGGCATCGACTTCTCCGGCGTACTCTACTCCAACATCATGCTCACCGCGCGCGGGCCGATGGTGCTGGAGCACAACACGCGCTTCGGTGATCCCGAGACGCAGGCGTTTATGCTGCTGCTGCGCGCGGACCTGCTCGACGTGCTGGACTACGCCGAAGGGCAAAGCGTAGACACCGGGAACCTATGGCATGCAGGCCATGCTGTAAGTATCAGCATCGCGTCGGGTGGCTATCCCGGCAAGTACCGCTCTGGTCTGCCGATCACCGGCCTCGAGGCAGCCAGTCGCGTGCCGGGGGTGCAGGTCTTTCACGCCGGCACGGCTCTGCGTGATGGCCGTCTGGTAACAGCGGGCGGACGCGTACTGAGCCTGGCGGCACGCGGCGCGACCTTGCAGGAAGCCGTGGCGCTTGCCTACGAGGCCGCCAGCTACATCTCTTTCGAGGATATGCACTATCGCAAAGATATCGCCCATCGCGGTTTACAAAACGACGACCTTCCCGATCCTGGTCGTTAAATAACCCGATGTGCCTGTTGTGGTCCGTCTGGAGCTCCTGCGGGCCGAGCGCCCCAGGCTTACCAGTAACGAAAAGTCTGCGGGCTGAGATCCGCAGGCTCACCAGCGACGAAAAGTCTGCGGGCTGAGATCCGCAGGCTCACCAGTAACGAAGTGTCTGCGGGCCAAGCGCCCCAGGCTCACCAGTAACGAAGTGTCTGCGGGCCGAGATCCGCAGGCTCACCAGTAACGAAGTGTCTGCGGGCCGAGCGCCCCAGGCTCACCAGTGACGAAAAGTCTGCGGGCCGAGATCCGCAGGCTCACCAGTGACGAAAAGTCTGCGGGCCGAGATCCGCAGGCTCACCAGTGACGAAAAGTCTGCGGGCTGAGCGCCTGCGGCGCTCAGCCCGCAGACTTTTCTCCCCGCGAACCGCGCAGCGGCGAGCGGTCAGAGATAGAGGAAAAAAAACATATGACACCATCAGTTGTTATCATCATGGGCAGCAAAGGCGACCTTCCTCACGCACAGGGAGTCGTCAAGACACTCAAAACGCTGGAAATCACCTACGAGATGCGCGTCTGCTCGGCG
>Ga0209061_1000923_pt1 | contig 57706 bp, 47 predicted proteins | sample Coa_R1_10_FD_187157 | JGI IMG/M metagenome (GOLD analysis project Ga0209061, IMG submission 187157) | Surface soil microbial communities from Centralia Pennsylvania, which are recovering from an underground coalmine fire - Coalmine... | ecosystem: Environmental > Terrestrial > Soil >... | reverse complement strand
CGGCTTCGAGCTGCTCTGGCCTGTTAGTGGAAATCCCGGTCGAACCGTTTCGAGCTTACGCAAAAATCCGTCAGCCAACAGACCCTCTCATTTATAAACTTTTTGCGGCTTGTTTCGTAACGGCCTGAAACGCCGTCCCTTCCCCTGCACCCCATCCCTGCTGAAGTTCGCTTGACGATCCCGATCACTTTCCGCCACAATCACCTCGCCAGCGTCGCTGCGCTCCGATCACCTGATCGGAATCGCAGGAATGGTGATCGCCTTCACCCCGGAACCCTGATCGACTTCACTGGAATCCGCAGATCATTAAGGACAATCCTCAGGCTCCGTTTGGCTTCGGGTGGCTGCCATGCAACACACACAACTGCGCGGACAAGCAGTGCCAGGACTACAATACAATAGTTGCTTTGTCCCATAAACTCCGATCCCGACCTTGAGTTCTCAAATTAGGACACCACCGTTCCCTGCATCCGATTGACACTGTTTTGGGCCGCGTGCTAGCCTCTGTGATTTGGTTAAGCGTCTGTTTGCATTTGGAGTCAGCACGGTTTTGACCTGCTCGTAGCCTTTCACATCCTCGGAGGGCACTGCTTTGGTACATGACGAGAAGTTCCTATTTACGTCGGAATCCGTGACCGAAGGTCACCCCGACAAGATCGCCGATCAAATCTCGGACGCCGTGCTGGACACGGTTATGCAGCACGATCCGATGGGCCGGGTGGCTTGCGAGACGCTTGTGACTACGGGCCTGGTGGTGATCGCCGGAGAAATCACCATCAAGAAGGAAGCGCGCGGAGCGCTGGAATACGAACGCATCGCACGCGACGTGATCAATGACATTGGCTACAACCGCGCCAAGTACGGCTTCGATGGCGACACATGCGGAATTCTCTCCGCCGTGAAGCCGCAGTCGCCGGATATAGCCATGGGAGTCGATACCGGCGGGGCAGGCGATCAGGGCCTGATGTTCGGCTACGCCTGCGATGAAACGCCCGAGCTGATGCCCATGCCGATTCAACTGGCGCACCAGCTCTGCATGAAGCTTTCGGAAGTTCGCAAGAAGAACGTAGTCGATTTTCTCCGGCCCGATGGCAAATCGCAGGTTTCCGTCGAATATGCCAATGGACGCCCCGTTCGCGTCGATACTGTGGTGATTTCGACGCAGCATAGCGACAAGGCAAGCCAGAGTCATATCCGCGAATCCATCATCGAGCATGTGATCAAGCCGGTGATTCCGCGGGAGATGTTTGATAAGACGACCATCCACGTGAATCCCACGGGACGCTTCGTCACCGGCGGCCCGATGGGCGATGCCGGGCTGACCGGCCGCAAAATCATCGTCGATACCTACGGCGGCTACGGACGACATGGCGGCGGCGCATTTTCCGGCAAGGATCCTTCGAAAGTGGACCGCTCCGCGTGCTACATGGCGCGTTACATCGCGAAAAATCTCGTCGCGGCCGGCCTGGCGCGCAAGGTGGAAGTCCAGCTTGCTTATGCGATTGGCGTAGCCGATCCTGTGTCCGTGATGGTCGATACGTTCGGCACCGGCACACTGCCCAACTCGCAAATCACCGAGCTGATCCGCGGATTCTTTAAGCTGACGCCCAAGGGCATTATGGAAACCCTCGACCTGCGGCGTCCCATCTATCGCGCGACAGCGGCATACGGCCACTTTGGCCGCACGGGCCCGGGCTTCACCTGGGAGCGGACAGATAAAGCCGACGCGATTCGCAAGGAAGCGGCTTCGCGCGGCATGGTCGCGGCCACTCGTTAGAATTCCCGGAAAGAGGGTGCAGCGCTGCTGCGCCTCGATCCGCAATAGGGCAGTTCGTAACCGCTCAAAAATCTCAAAACGGCATGGATCGAAAGGGACGAACTCGTGGAAACAGCAACGAAGGTCAAAGGCGACATTAAGGACATTGCTCTCGCGGAGCAAGGCAAGCGTCGCATTGAATGGGCCAATCAGCACATGCCCGTTCTGCAGCTCATTCGCAAGCGCTTCATCAAGGAACAGCCGCTGAAAGGCGTGCGCCTATCGGCCTGCCTGCACGTCACCAGCGAAACAGCCAACCTCGCCATCACCCTCCGCGACGGCGGCGCCGAAGTGGTGCTGTGCGGTTCGAACCCGCTTTCGACGCAGGACGACGTGGCCGCCTCGCTGATCCGCGACTATGGGATTCCAACCTACGCGATCAAGGGCGAGGATAACGACACGTACTATTCGCATATTCGCGCGGCCATCGAACACAAGCCGCACATTACGATGGACGACGGAGCGGACCTGGTGACCACGCTCGTCACGAAGCATCCCGAGCTCGTGAGCAACGTGATCGGCGGGACCGAGGAAACGACCACGGGCGTGATCCGTCTGCGCGCCATGGCCAAGGACGGTACGCTGAAGTATCCCGTTATCGCCGTGAACGACGCGATGACCAAGCACTTCTTCGACAATCGCTACGGGACCGGTCAATCGACGCTGGATGGCGTGATTCGCGCCACGAACCTTCTGCTCGCCGGACTCAAGGTGGTTGTCGCGGGCTACGGCTGGTGCGGGCGCGGCGTGGCGATGCGTGCGAAGGGGCTGGGCGCGGACGTGATCGTCACCGAGATCAATCCCACGAAGGCCATTGAAGCGGTGATGGACGGGTTCCGCGTGATGCCCATGAACGAAGCGGCGAAAATCGGCGACGTTTTCATCACGGTCACTGGAAACAAGTCCGTGATCGCGCACGAGCACTTCGAAAAAATGAAGGACGGGGCAGTGGTCAGCAATTCCGGCCACTTCAACGTCGAAATCGATATTCCCGCGCTCGAGCGGCTTTCCAGCGGCAAGAAAGTCGCGCGTCCTTTTGTCGAAGAATACACCATGAAGGACGGCCGGCGGATTTATCTGCTGGGCGACGGTCGCCTGATCAATCTGGCCGCCGCTGAGGGACATCCGGCGTCCGTGATGGACATGAGCTTTGCCAATCAGGCGCTCGCGGCGGAATACATGACCAAGCACTCCAAAGAGCTGAAGAATCAGGTTTATGCCGTACCAGAGCACCTCGACCAACAGATCGCCAGACTCAAGCTCGAATCGATGAACGTTACCATCGATAAGCTCACGCCCGAGCAGGAGCACTATCTGGCCTCGTGGAACGAAGGCACGTAGCCTTTCGGATAAACGGCGAGATTTCTTTCACCCCCAGGGAAATTCCCTGGGGTTTTTTTTCGGCCGGGCCGCGTTTCATCGCGAAACTGGGTGCCCGTGGATGAGTTTGCCCCCCGAATCGACCACATTCATTCCGGAGGAGTGATCTACGGCACATTTTTCTCCTCGTGTGTTGCTGGGATGCAGAATTTGCGGTACGGTCGCACCGGACCATCCGGAGGCTGCATCCAAACCTGTAGGTTTCGGACCGAGGGAGGAGGCAGTCGAAAATGAAATCCGCGAAGGCAGCAATCTTGGATAAGACCACGGACGTCCTGGATGATTCGACAGACGCCGCCATGGATGTCGCGAAAAGGGCCGCTTCAATGGTAGTGGACGGGGCGAAAGTAGTGAAGGGCGCAGCGGTTCGAGGCTATGAAGCTGCGGGAGAGGTCGTGACCCTGACAGGCCGCCAAATCCGGCGCAAGCCGTTGGCCGCTGTGCTCGGCGCGATCGCCGCGGGCTTCCTTATCGGATTCCTGATCGGCAGGAAAACCAAGGGCTAATAATCTGGCCAAAGTGGGCGCGTCAGTACACGCGCCTTTGGGATGCAGAAACGAGCCGCGCGCGCCCGCTCACCCTGCGCACGATGTTTTTGCGCCTCGGCGTACAGCGGGTGCGCGATCACGAAGCGAGAATCGGCGGAGCTTGGCTGGGGATCGGGTGGGATTCGGTGTTAATCAGCCTCCGCATTCGCAGCCGATTTAGCTTGGCGCGCAGCTGGTCCGGGTCCATGCCCGCGGATTTGCACACGGCCTGAAAGTCTTTCTGATCTTGGAAGAGATACTCTTCAGCTTGCCGCTTGCGGCGCAAGGGACCGCTCATCCAATCCTGGATGGTCGTCAGAAGGACTGCCTGCCACAAGCGCTTTTCCGAAACTGCATCCACGTGGGTCGAGCCCATCGTCGTTTCTGACATGAGTCCCCCTCTGATGTCCGGCGGATGGATTCCGTGAACTTCGTTTTTCCTTGCTGCAATGAGCTCGCCGGAACGGACGTTATCTGGCGACGGTTGAATCTTTGTGTTGTTTTGGTGACGGTCTAAGTCATTGCAACAGCGCGCGTTGCCGTGACAGTAGAAATCGCCCGGCGGAATACTTGTTTCCACAGCGGTCAAGCAGTAGTGGAAGTGGTCATTTTTGCAGTGCGGCTGGTTAAGTTTTCCCGGTGGGCCTGCCGGTCGGCGGCGAGATACCGAGGAGTATTTCGAGCGGATCAGCCCTTTACGAGAGCAGATGCTTCCATCACCCAATCATTGAGCGGACGCAGTACGCCGCAATCCAGGCATCGCGTGATGGAAAATCTCGCCGAGCAGTTGGGGCAGATCGCCTGCGCCGCGAACATATCGAATGGTTGGCGGCAAAGACCGCAAATCCAGAACCGCCCAACCGGGGGTGCCGTCTGGCAGGATGGGCATGCGTAACCGGCGTGCCTCGGGAGTTTCGCGATCCGCGCCAGGGCCTGTGCGTGCCTTAGGCCATTCCAGCAATTCAGCAAAATGAACGCGGAGATCACGCCGGTCCACACCGAGTGTGAAACCAGCGCGAGGAGAATCAATGCCGCCGCGCCGACGAATCCGATCCATACCGCCCATTGCAGGCTTTTCGCTCTTCCGACCACGAACCATAGCAGCGAGCGCAGGATTTGCCCGCCATCCAGCGGAAAGATTGGCAGCAGGTTGAAAATCAGGAGCACCAGGTTGATCTCCCAGACGGCATGCACAAGCGCGTGGAGGTTCGGCATCGTGGCGGCCCATCCGAGGGATCGGCTAGCAAGGGCGATCCCCAGCAACATGGGGACGAGCGCCACGTTTACAAGTGGCCCTGCCGCGATGCTCCACAGGGTCGCTCCCGGGCGCTGCGGCGGATTCACGTAAGCGACTCCGCCCAGCGGCCACAGCACAATCTGATCCGGGGTCCCGCCGACTTGCCGGCAGGCCAGCGCGTGGCCGTATTCGTGCATCGTCACGATCGCGAAGATGGCCAGATATTCCAGCGCCTTCCAGCCTGCAAAGGAATAATGCCCGAAACTGTAGTTGATCTCGATCGCCGCCACCAGAAACCACGACCAATGGAGGTAGAGGTCGATTCCCGCAAAGCGGAGCAGATGGATGGCCCCGCGGCGCAAAAAAGTCATATATACGAATTATACGGCACGCGACGCGCCAGCAGGAGAAACTTATCAATATAATGAAATTAGATCAGCATCACCTCCCCTATAGTTCTCGGCACATCATCGCCAAAAATTCTACCGGTCGCGGACGCCCGCACGTACACTTAGCATGGGTGGGAAGCCCGCCGCGCGTTTGCGCATCCGAAGTGTACGGGAGCGCCCTTGAAGAAATTAAAGTGCGTTTACGCCATTCCGGGCGACAACTTATATCTGCGCGAGCAAGCCTCCGCCGCCGAAGCGGCCGCGAACCGGCTCGGCATGGGAATCCAGGTGATTTCCGCCGAAATGGATCCGATTCTGCAGAGCCAGCAGCTCCTTTCGTTGATCCAGGGAAAGGAAGAGGAGCGGCCGGACGCTATTTTCGTCGAGCCGGTCAGCTCCAACGGGTTGCCGCGTGTAGCCGAAGCGGCTGTAGCCGCCGGAATCGCCTGGATCGTCAGCAATGCGAAGGTTGATTACATCTCAAAGCTTCGCCGTAACGCGAAGGCGCCCGTGTTCCTGATTTCACAGGACCACGTCGAAATCGGTCGCCTACAGGGGCGCCAGATCGCGGCGTTGCTGCCCCACGGTGGCTCGATCCTGTACATCCGCGGGCCGCAGATGAGTTCCATCGCGTCGCTGCGTTATGAAGGTATTGGGCGCGGCAAGCCGCAAAACGTGGAGATGAAAAGCGTGAAAGTGCAGGGTTCGACCGCCGATAACGCCTGCGCCGCCGTCACTTCATGGCTCAAGCTTTCCACGGTGCGGGCCGATGGCACCCATCTGATCGTTTCGCAGAACGCCGACTTCATCTTCGGTGCGCGCAAGGCATTCGAAATGAAACCCGACGAATCCGATCGCGCGAAATGGCTCGCCATCCCGTGCCTCGGAGCGGGGGTTTCCAGCCAGCTTAAGCCGCTAGTTGACAATCGCACGCTGCGCGCCGCCGTGCTCACGTCGCTGACCACCGACAAGGCGTTCGAGATGTTTTCGCAAGCGCTCAAAAAAGGCTCACAGCCGCCCGAGCACACCTTCGTCGAGGCACATTCTTATCCGAGCCTCGAAGAACTAGCCAAAAAACCGATCAACACGAACCAGTAGCAGCGCGCGAGTCGTGCTCGCGTCCTTTGAGTTTTGGGCGGCTTTCCGAAGACTCGCATTGATATCTCTGACGCCCCGATGTATCTTACCCGCGCCAGCGGCCCCGATTTCGGTCCGACGGGGAATGGTCATCGTAAGGGGCACGCTGGCAATTACATGCGGGTGGGCCAAATGAACTGCGTAAATCGACATTCGCTTTCGGTGCTTATGGCTTTCGCGCTGTTTGCATTTCCGGCGCTGGCGCAGAAGAGCGATAAGACGCCGAAGCCCAAAGAAGCAGCCGCCACGGAAATCACCGGGACCGTGCAGACCTTCAGCGGAAATATCCTGGACATCAAGCCTTTCACCACCGCTCCGGCCGTTTGGGTAACCATTCCCGCTGACATGAAAGTCGACCGCGAGGCTCTGAAGCCCGGTACCAAGGTGAGCGTCGAAGCGCGCTGGGTTACCGTCACATATCTTGCCGTCAAGCCGCCCATGGTGATGGAATCGAAGAAATCCACCGGGCACTAGAACCGACGGCCAGTGGGCGGCGCATGGCGTGGCTCGGCAACGGGCGCCCCCGCCTCCTTTGTAAGCGTTGATGTGGCGGCAGGTATCCAGCAAGACGCCTTGCAATTTAAGCGGGGACTGTCAATAATTTCGCGCGCACTTCCGGAGGTAATCACATGCAATTCGTTCGCGCTGGCCGTGCTGTCGTGTTCGCATTGTGTTTTTTCGCGCTGATCGCCTGCGCATCGCAAGCGGCCGGCGCGCAAAGCCACTGGATTCCCACTTGGGCGGCGTCTCCGCAAAGCGCCGTGATTGTCCTGCCGGGGATCACGAATCGGCCCGCGCCCGCCGCGAACTCCGGCCAGCCCGCGCGTCCGCCGCTATTTCCTCCTCCGCCGACCTTCGAAAATCAAACCGTGCGCATGATCGTGCGCTCCAGCATCGGTGGCTCGCAAGTGCGTGTGCAGCTTTCGAACGCTTTCGGGCCCGCCGCGCTTCATATCGGCGCTGCTCACATCGCGCTTCGAGATACAGGCTCGTCGATCCTCCCCTCCAGCGATCACCCGCTCACGTTTAGCGGCCAGTCATCGATCGTGGTTCCCGCTGGAGCCGAAGTTTTGAGCGATCCCGTCAATTTGCGCGTTCCGCCAATGACCTATCTCGCTATCAGCGTTTACGTGACCGGTACGGCGAAGGATCCCACCGACCACCTCACCGGCCTGCACACCACCTACATTTCCGGTCCGGGCGATTTCACCGCCGCGCCTTCCATCGACGCCAAAGCCACCACGCAATCGTGGTATTGGATTTCCGCCGTTGACGTTCTGGCGCCCCAAAACACGGGAGTGATCGTCGCCTTTGGCGATTCCATCACCGACGGGGCTACTTCCACGCCCGACACCGACCGCAGTTGGCCCAGCCAACTGCAGGACCGCATTGCGGCCGATAAATCTCTTGCCCGCAAGTGGGCCGTTGTGGACGAGGGCATTTCCGGCAACCGTCTGCTCAACGACGGTATGGGCGTCAATGCGCTCGCGCGTCTTGATCGCGACGTTTTCAGCCTCACCGGCGTGAAATGGATGATCGTGCTTGAAGGAATCAATGATATCGGATTCGCCACTTTTACCCATAATCCAGCCGATGAAGTCACCGCGCGGCAGATCATCGATGCTCAAAAGCAGATCATCGAGCGCGCCCATTTGCATGGCATCCGAGTGATGGGCGCGACGCTCACGCCGTATCAAGGCGCGAGCTACTATAGCGAGCAGGGCGAAAAGACTCGCGAGGCCGTCAACCACTGGATTCTCACCAGCGGCGCGTTCGATGCGGTCGTCGATTTTGACAAGGCTGTGCAGGATCCGGCCAATCCGCTCCGCATTCGCCCGTCATTCAACATCAGCGATCACCTGCATCCCAATGACGCGGGCTACAAAGCCATGGCCGACGCGATCAACCTCTCGGTTTTCGCCGGCAACTCGAAGTAGTTTCGATTCGAACATCGCGCCGAGTGAGTCGAAAATATCGCCGGAGGGGAAATCCATTGACGCGGCTTCAACCGTGTGCAGAATGTACAACATGATGCAAGAGTTGGCCGATTCCGCGATCGAAACCGCCAGGCGCTGCGGCGCGAAATACGCCGATGCGCGCGTCATGGATATTCGCAGCCGCGAAATTTCGACCAAGAACGGCGAAGTCGGCACTCTTGTCGAATCCGAATCGCTCGGCATCGGCATTCGTGTAATCGCCGATGGCGCCTGGGGCTTTTCTTCAACCGACCAGCTCACGCGGGAGGGAATTGACGCCTGCGCCGCCGAAGCCGTGGCCATCGCCAAGGCCTCCGCGCTCGCCAAACGCAAAAATGTTTCGCTCGCTCCGGAAAGAGCTTACGTCGACACCTGGCAGAATCCGTTTTTGAAAGATCCGTTCCGCATTCCGGTGGAAAGCCAGATTGCCGTGCTGCTGGCGGCTGACAAGGAAATGCGCCGCGTGAAGGGGATTACGCTCGCCGAAGGGTCCATGTCCTTCCGCCGAATCGAACAGCTTTTCGTTTCCAGCATCGGTTCGTCAATTCATCAGATCAAGATGCAATCCGGCGCGGGCATTGTGGCCACCAGCTTTGCCGGTAGCGAAATCCAGAAGCGTTCCTATCCGAACAGTTTTGGCGGACAGCACATGCTGCAAGGATACGAGCTTGTCGAGTCGCTCGACCTGGTTGGCAACGCGCCGCGCATCGCCGAAGAATGCGTGGCGCTGCATTCCGCCGCGCAATGCCCTGAAGGCCGGAAAACCATCATTTTAGGCAGTTCGCAACTGGGGTTGCAAATTCATGAATCGATCGGCCATCCGATCGAGCTCGACCGCGTTCTCGGCATGGAAGCGAATTTCGCGGGTATGAGCTTTCTGACGACCGAAAAATTGCGCAAGTTAAAATATGGATCGGAGATCGTCAACGTTGTCGCCGACGCGCGCCTCGAACACGGTCCCGGCCTCGGCACCTTCGCGTACGACGATGAAGGCGTCCCCGCGCAGTGCACGCCGATCATCACCAACGGCCTTTTTACCGGGTATCTCACCAGCCGCGAAACGGCTCCGGCCATCGGGGAAACGCGCTCCGGCGGGACGATGCGCTGCGAAAGCTGGAACCGCCTGCCGATGATTCGCATGACCAACATCAGCCTCCATCCGGGCGACTGGAATTACGATGATCTGATCGCCGACACCGACGATGCGATCCTGATGGAAACCAATCGTTCGTGGTCCATCGACGACAAGCGCTATCACTTTCAGTTCTCGACCGAAATCGGCTGGGAAATAAAGAACGGAAAGAAAGGCCGCATGATCAAGAATCCCAGCTACAGCGGCATCACTACGGAATTCTGGAACAGCTGCGACGCGATCTGCTCGCGCGACTACTGGACTCTCTGGGGTACGCCGAACTGCGGCAAGGGACAGCCCCAGCAAACGATGGGCACCGGCCACGGCGCGGCTCCCGCGCGCTTCCGCGATGTCCGCGTCGGCGTCGCGTTCTCAAAATCATGACTCTTCGCATACCGTGATGCTCGGAACCTTCTAATGTCAAAAACGGGGCAATTCTTGACGAGAGATCTCGAACGCATCGCCGAGCGCGTGCTCAAATTGGGCGACGCGGACGAAACGGAGGTCGATATCGGCGCGACCGCCGACGCGCTTACGCGGTTCGCCAACAACACCATCCATCAGAACGTCGCCGAACACACCATCACCATTTCCGTGCGCGCCGTCGTGGACGGCCGCACCGCGCGCGCTTCTACGAATAAATCCGACGACGAGTCGCTCCGCCGCGCCGTCGCATCAGCCGTTAGCCTCGCGCGTAATGAGCCGAAAATCCCCGATCTTCTGCCGATGCCCAAAAAGCAGAAGTATCGGAAAGTGTCGCGCTTTTACGATGCCACGGCCGAGACCTCGCCGCGGGATCGCGCGCGCGCCGTGACGAAAGTCTGCGGCATGGCGGAAAAGAACAAGCAAACCGCGGCTGGGATTTATTCGAGTGGATCGTTTCACTCGCTGCTGGTCAATTCGCGCGGGCTTTTCGCGCGCTACGAACAGACGCGCTCGGAGTTTTCCGTCACGATTCTTGAAGAAAGTTCCTCCGGCTGGGCCAAGTCCAATTCGCCCGATATCCGCAGGCTTGATCCGCTGGCGCTCGCGGAAGCCGCCAGCCGCAAGGCCGCCGAATCGCGCCAACCGCGCGAAGTTCCGCCCGGCCGCTATACGGCGATTCTCGAGCCTTCCGCCGTTCTCGATCTCGTCGGCTTTCTTTTTTACGATTTCTCCGGAACGGCCGTGCTCGATAAGCGCTCCTGCCTCACGGGGCGAATGGGCAAGAAAATCTGGGGCGAGAACATCACCATCTGGGACGATGCGTATCACCCACTGCAAAGCGGGCCTGCATTCGATGGCGAAGGCATGCCGCGTCAGAAAGTGCTGCTCGTCGATCGCGGCGTTCCCAAGAACCTCGTGTACGCGCGCTCGACCGCAAAAAAAATGAAGGCCAAGCCCACCGGCCACGGCCTTTCGCTTCCCAACGAATATGGCGAAGCGCCCATGAATCTGGTGTTCGCCGGGGGCGATCAATCCATCGACGAAATGGTGCGCGCCACGGAACGCGGTATTCTCGTCACGCGCCTGTGGTACATCCGCGAAGTCGATCCCTACGAGAAAATCTTGACCGGCATGACCCGCGACGGAACGTTCCTGGTCGAAAACGGAAAAATCGTCGGTGGCATCCGCAATTTCCGCTTCAATCAGAGCTTGATCGAAATGCTCGCGAAGATTGACGCGCTCGGCCCCGCTGTCCGCGCCGCCGGCGAAGAATCGTTTGAAATGGTTGTTCCGGCGATGAAGGTCCGCGACTTCCATTTCAGCGAAGTCACGAAATTCTAGCGGACACCTCAGTCCGTTTCATTTCGAGAGGCGAAGCGGAGAGGAGTCCACTTTCGTGGTTTTGTTGTCGCGTTGAAGCGTTAGCGGGGCAGGAATTGAAAGCTGGCGATCGTCCGGCGGATCACGTTCTCTTGAATTTGCACCAAGTCATTGTCCGCGCGCGTCATTCCAAAAATCGTGTACAGCTTCGCGCCGCGCGGCATGAAGACCATGAAGCCAGACCAGTCATGCTCATCGATGTTCCCGCGAAATCGATGCGCGATCACCTTTTGGCCCGAAATCATCAAGGTCTCGTCGTTGAGCGGCCGGAAATCGGCAAGAATATCGTTGAGCCGCTTTTCGGTTGTGGCCATGTCCGCAGCCGTCGATTTTCCGCCTGCTTCCTGCCCCACCACGAGATACGTGCTCTGATCGTCGGTGCCCATCGCCGCCACGGCTCCCGGCAGCACCGATCGCGCGCCGTCCATGATCTGCCAATCCGGCGGCTTGTACATTTCGAACGCGTATGTGTCGTTGATGTACGTGTTGCCGGAAATTTTTTCGCGAATCGGCTGCGGCTCGGGCGGCGCGCTGGGCGCGTTTGCCGCCTCGTCGCCTGGCTGTGCGCTCGCCAATCCGTTTGCTGCGACAGCGGCCTTTGGTTGTGCTGCTGATAAGGGCGGCGCTGCATTCGCATCCGAACTCGCCGGCGCAGACGTAGGAGTTGTGGCGGCAATTTCTGGTTGGATTTTGCCGGCTACAACTGCATGGGCCGGTGTCTTAGTTCTCGCAAGCGTTGCGTGTTCTTCTGAGGCTGACTCTTTGGCCCCTTTAGCTGTTGGATGCTCGGTGGCTGGCGCTTTCATTGCATCTGGTTTGGCCTTTTTCTCCGGTGAGGCTTTGGGAGCGCCGGCGATCTGAATTGAGACAATTTTGTCTTTCTCGACGAGCGCATAGCCGTAGCTCGTCTTTACCTTGAACGAATTTCCCTCGTATCCGACGACGCTCCCAACAATCGTCGATCCGTCCTTCAGTTTGAAGGTGTCCGCGTGCAACGCTCCCGGCGCGTCCAACAAAAGCAGCGTCATTGCAGCAAACAAAAAAGAGCTTCGCCTCATGAATTCGAGTATCGCGCCGCTGGTGGCGCAATGGAGAAGTTTCTACGCCGCGATTATCGCGTTAGTCAGCGGGGCGATACGAAACGTACAGAAAGTCGAACTCAGCGGTCCAAAAACGCGCGCAGGCGCGAGTATCCCGCGCGACTCACCGGCAATTGCACGCGATCGGCGAGCACGGCGACGTAGCTGTCTTTTCCGTAGGGTTCGAGCCGCGCCACGCGCTCCAGGTTCACGATATACGACCGGTGGATTCGCAGAAATCGGGATGGATCGAGCGCCGCCTCAAGGCTGGAAATGGTCTGCTGCTTCAGATGCTTCTTGCCCTGCGATACGAGCGCGACATAATCGTCTTGCGCCTCCACGTAATCCAGCTTCGCCGCCGGAATGATCACCACGCTCGTCCCTTCGCGCACGCAACGCGTCTTGGACGATTCGGCAAACGGCCGGATTTTACCGGCGAATGGCGGTTGCGGAAAGGCATCGGGCGGCAAGTTGCTGCTCTTTTAGCTACAATTCGCGAATGGGGCCGTGTCCCGGATAAACGCGAGTAGCTCCATGCGCGCGCAAAAGCCGCCAGCTTGCCGCTACGGCGGCGTTATCCCCAGCCAACTCATTCAGAGGCAGGTCACCCGTGAATACAGAGCCATCGTCCAGCAGCAGAGAGATGCTGTCCTCGGAATGGCCGGGGGTGCTCAAAATTTCTCCGGAGATACCGAGATTGGCTAGCACCGTGCGGCTTTCAGCGAACGAAATCTCCCCGTTGCCATCTCGGGCGATCTCGACGTATTTGTCCCGCGGCTTGACGTGGCTTTTCATCAGCGGAATGGCCGAAATCTGCGTTTCAAGGACAAGCAGCCGTACACCCGCGTTCTTGAACTCCTGCGCCAGCCCGGCATGGTCGATGTGGTAATGCGTTGCCAGGGCGTACCGGATTTCATCGAGCGGCACGCTCATTCGGTTTAGATTTGCGCGCATGAGGCCCATCGAGCCCGGCCAGCCGATATCCACCAGCAGGCGCGATTTCCCGGCGCTGATCACCCAGTAATTCGTCGGGCGGTATCCGACGTTAACAATGGTGTGGTGCTGAGACACGATTGGATGGCAACAGGGTAATCAAGTTGAGGGTATGCCTGCGAGGGTTTAATCCTCAGGCACGAGGGGCCAGCCCGTTACGCCGTCATTCCCACCCAGCAGATAATTGCCGCCGCGATGCCGGCCATAAACAGCGCCACGCGCAGGCGCTTCTTTCGGGCCCCCAGGACGATCAGTCCCATGGTGCAAACCAGAAAACCGGTTTGGAACCACAGTCGGCGCGAGCTGAGATCGAGGCTCCAGTTGCCCGCTTCGCCGCTAAGCCAGGATGACGCAAACGACGTAACAGAAGTCAGCGAAATGGCGGCTACCGCTGCGAGTGCAAGTCCCTTGGCCCAGTCCGGGACTACCCAGCTTCGTTTCGTTTCCCGCCAATCGAGCCAGGTCTGCGCGACCACCAGTCCGATCACGACTAATACGAATAGCGCCACTCCCCCTCCCAAGCTTCCAGCGGCACTGCTTACCGCGCGTTTTGGGGCTCCAGCCGTTGCCTAAGCAGCACAGCCCGGTCCGCCAGCGTTCGCTAGCTGCAGCTCCGCGCCGAATCCTCGCGACCGCAGCCCGTCGCAGCGTCAACCAGCGAACTGTAACTCCTCGAACCCCGCCAGGTGTTCGAGTTGGTTTCGCGCGTTCGGGCTTGCGGTTGTCTGATCATGCAGCCTCTGAGACCTGCTCGTTGGGGCAATCGCCAGGCCAAAGCGAAGCATTTTGCTCGGCTGATCTCTCGAACTCTCCGAGCAACATCTTCAATCGTTGCAACGTCTTTCGCTCCGATACAGCAACGCTCCAGGCTTCGGTGGAGCTGTGCTCCAGTTTTTCGTGTGCCGCTGCGGGATATTCCGGATAACAAAAGTGCCTCGCAAAAGAACGCTTTTGCACGACCTAGCTCTGCAACCCTAGAAGTCCTGTACTACAGGTTTTAGTACTCGGTTGCCTATTCGGCATTGTGATTCTCACAACGCGGCGCAAGCCAGGCTGCCGGCCCACATTCGCAAATCTGTTACGATGGCTTGATCCATGCGAAAACCTTGGACGATCGCGCATCGCGGTGCCTCGGGCCATGCCCCGGAGAACACCATGGCCGCTTTCGAACGTGCTGTCCAGTTGGGCGCCTTGTTTATCGAAACCGATCTGCATCTGACGCGCGACGCCCGTTTTGTAGCCATTCATGATTCCACCGTTGACCGCACCACGAATGGCCACGGCGCGGTGCACGATTTCACTCTGAAGGAGCTGCGCGAGCTCGATGCCGGCCTCTGGTTCGACCGCCAGTTCTCCGGCCAGCAGATTCCGACGCTCGAGGAAATCCTCGACTTTTCCAGCAGGCACGACGTTGTGTTCTATCTCGAAATCAAATACGACAGAGCCTGGGGCATGCACCATGCGCTCGCTGCGGCGATCAACAACTCGGGCAATTCAGCGCGCTCGGTGGTGATTTCCTTCGACCCGTCCACGTTGCTTTCGCTGCACCGATTGGACGCGTCGTTGATGCTTGGCCTGCTGGTGGAAAGCGCGAGGCCGAACCTGCCACAAATGGCGCTGGATTCCGGGGCGCGTCAGATTTGCCCGCGGTTCGATCTGCTGACCCCGCAGCTTGTTGCCGAATCGCATCGCAGCGACCTGCAGGTAGTCACCTGGACGGTAAACGAACGCGAGAAGATGCGCGCCGCCATCGACCTGGGCGCCGATGGCATCATGACCGACGTTCCCGACCGCCTCCAGGCCGTGCTCGAAGACACCAGCCTGCAATCGGCGCCGCGTTAGCCGGGCGATTCAGCGCGTCGAACCCGCGCAAAAAGCCTCGCGAAGTCAGCGAGCGAAAGCTGCTCTGCGCGAGCGTCGGGACGCAAGCCGCGCTCGGCCAAAGCCTCGGAGACTTCCTCCGCATTCGCAAGCGCGCGCAGATTATTCCGCAGCGTCTTTCGCTTCTGGCTGAAACACGCGCCGACGAATTTCAAGAATCGCTGTTCGTCCGATATCGCCAGCTTCGCGCGTTCGCCCGGCAAATCCATGTGCACCAAGGCTGACGCTACTTTCGGCGGCGGACGAAACGCTCCCGGCGGAATACGCAGCAAAATCTCCGGCCGCGTATAGAACTGGCAGACCGCCGAGAGATAGCCGTACTCGCGTCCGCCCGGCCGGGCCACGATTCGCGCCGCGACTTCCCATTGAATCACGATGTGAATCGAGCGAATCCGGTCGGCATGGCGGAAGAGCGCCATCAACGTTGGAGACGTAATGTAATACGGCAAATTGCCGTAAACGCGGAATTCGCCGTCGGCCAGCTTCGCCAGATCGATTCGCAGCACATCGCCCCGCACAACGTCAACTCCGGGCCATTGCGCGGGATTTTCCTCCGTTGCTCGACGTAAGCCGCTGGCCAGCCGCTCGTCCGCCTCGATGGCAATCACGTGCCGGTCCTCTGCCGCGAGCAGCCGCGTCATCTCGCCGTGCCCCGCGCCGATCTCGATCCATGTCTCGTGGTTTCCGCGCGGCAGCGTTTGCAAAATCCGCCGCTGCCAGCCTGAATCCGCGAGAAAATGTTGACCGAGCCGCTGTCGGGCCATAGGGACCAGAGTGTAGCAATGGGGAATCAAGGGGACAAACCGGCAGCGGCCGGGCGCGCCTGTTGCCGTTCGCATTCCGCGTCGCGCCTCGCCGATCAGCTTGACGGCGCGGCAAACCATCCGCTACCGTTTTCTTTCGCCCCGGTACCCATGAAAATTCTATTCGTCGCCCCGGAAGGGCTTCCGTACTCGAAAACTGGCGGACTTGCAGACGTCATCGAAGGGCTTCCGCGCGCGTTGCGCGAAGCGGGCCATCAGGTAGCGGTCCTGCTGCCGCGCTACCGGGGAAACAAAATCACGTCCATGCTCGTTTCCAGCGTGACCGTTTCGCTGGGCGACAATCTGCGCTTTCCCGCCCTCGGCGAAGGCCCGTCGGTGAACGGCACGCGCTATTTCTTCGTCGATGACCCGGAATTTTTCGACCGGCCGCATCTCTATGGCAACAAGAACGAGGATTATCCGGACAACGCCGAACGCTTCACCGAATTTTCCCGCGTTGCGATCGAGTTCGCCAAGCGTGTCTGGCTGCCGGACGTGATTCATTGCCACGATTGGCAGACGGCGCTCGTCCCGGTGCTTTTGCGAACACAGTACGCAAAAGATCCAGTGGTGCGCTCCATCCCCGTGGTCCTGACGGTCCACAATCTTGGCTATCAGGGAATTTTCCCGGCGGCGGCGTTGCGAGCGTGCGGCCTGCCCGGCTCGCTTTTCACCATGGACGCGCTGGAATTTTTCGGCAAGCTGAATTTTCTGAAGGGCGGCCTGATTTTCGCGGATTATCTGACCACTGTCAGCCGCCGTTACGCGAAGGAGATCCAGACGCCGGAATACGGCTTCGGCCTTGAAGGCATCCTCCGCAATCGCGCCGAACGCCTCGTTGGCATCTTGAACGGCGTCGATTACGCGGTCTGGAGCCCCGAAGTCGATACGCTGATCGCGCGGAATTATTCCGCCCGCAACCTCGACGGAAAAAAGGCCTGCAAGAGAGACCTGCTCTCGGTTTTCCATCTGCCCGAGGAAAATATGGACCGGCCGCTGATCGGCATCATCTCTCGTTTCGTCGATCACAAGGGCTTTGACCTGTTTGAGGAAATTTCCGCCGAACTGGTCGAGGAAAATGTGGCGCTCACCGTGCTCGGCACGGGCGAATCCCGGTACGAAACCCTTTTCAAGCGCCTCGCCGAGAAATATCCCGCTCGCATTGGCGTCAAAATCGGGTACGATAACCTGCTCGCGCACAAGATCGAGGCCGGCGCGGACATGTTCCTGATGCCCTCGCGCTACGAGCCCTGCGGTCTGAACCAGATTTATAGTTTGCGCTACGGGACGGTGCCGATCGTGCGCGCCACGGGCGGCCTGGATGATACGATACAGCCCTTCGACGCTCAGTCGCTGCAAGGCACCGGGTTCAAGTTTGAAACATACGCGGGCGCGGCGCTGCTGGATTGCATCCGCGGCGCCTTGAAAGTGTTTCGCGACCGCGACTCTTGGCGCGCGTTACAATCGAACGGCATGGCCAAGGATTTTTCATGGAAGTCGTCAGCCGGGTCTTACGTCACCGTGTACGAAGCTGCAAAGAGGGCAAGAATCCCACGCGTCGTGGGAACATCTAAATAATAGCGTGTAGAGCTGGCCAAGTACCCGCCCTACGCGACAAGAGGAGACAATGGCAGAAAATATCCAGTCAGTGACCGATTCCAGCTTTCAGGCGGAAGTCATCGAGGCCAGCAAGACTCAGCCCGTGATGGTCGATTTCTGGGCCGATTGGTGCCGGCCGTGCCACATGCTGACGCCTACAATCGAGGAAATCGCCCGCGAGCAGGCCGGGAAGGTCAAGGTCGTCAAGCTCAATATCGACGACAATATGGGCGTGCCCGGAAAGTTCAACATTCGCGGCATCCCCACGCTGCTCGTATTCAAGAACGGCCAAGTCGCTGACCAGATCGTTGGGGCCGTGCCGAAGGATCAGATCACCAAGGTCCTCGAGCGTCACATCGCTGGCTAACCCCGCGTTTCGGGCGCGAACACTTGTCGTGTTCGCGCCTTTGCTCCGTGGATTTTCAGCGTGATCGCTTTCGGCTGCGGTCGTGCCGCCGAGGAATTCGCCGCCATCCCAGTTGCGCGCCCGCCCTGTCGCTGCCCGACCCCGGCGTTCCTATCCCGCGAGCCGCGTTCCTCGTTCTCGCCGAGCCGTCCGCTCCTTTGCATCTCCTGTCACGCTTCGCCGCCCGCTGTAGTAAAGTACGCCTTCTCTGCATCGGCGAGGCCATCATGACAAGCGCAAACACTACTTTGGGCGAAACCGCTCACTCAAAATTTGCGGTTCTTGGCGAGCGCAGCTTGCCTGCTCGGCTGTTGTTGCCAGCGGCGCTTTTCTTCCTCGGCTTTTGTGTTGCCGCGTCCGCTCGCGCGCGGAATTACTTCGCAAAAGGCTCGGCTCCCAGCTTCACGGCGGCGCAGGCCCAGCGCGGCAAAACCGCCTACGCCAGCAGTTGCTCCACGTGCCACGGTGCCAATCTCGACGACGGCGAATTCGGCCCTCCGCTCAAAGGCGCTGCCTTTCGGCAGAAGTGGGGCGCGCAGTCGCCCGCCGCTCTTTTTTCTTACATGCAGCAGAACATGCCGCCCTCATCCACCGGTCAGATCAGCGCGCAGACCTACGCCGATCTTGAAGCCTATATTCTCCAGGCGAATGACGTCGCGCCCGGGACCACCGAGCTCACCGTTGCGGAGCTTGGCGCCAGCCCGGCCGTGCAGTCGCAGGCGCCGCCCGCCCCCAAGCAGGTTTTTCAGCGCGATGTCTTCCCCAGCCGCGGCAATCACGACGCCATCTACAAGGCCGCTATGGCCCGTCGCGCGGCCGAGCTCGAAAAGCTCACTCCGGTTACGGACGCGATGCTCGAACACGTTCCCGCCGCCGACTGGCTCACCTGGCGCCGCACCTACGCCAGCCTCGGTTTCAGCCCGCTCACGCAAATCAACAAATCGAACGCCCGAAACCTGCAACTCGCCTGGAGCCGCGCCCTCCCGCTAAGCGCCAATGAAATCACGCCGCTCGTCCACGATGGGGTACTCTTCATCGAAAGCGGCGATGCCATCCAGGCGCTCGACGGCGCCACCGGCGATCTGCTGTGGCAATACGTTCGCCAGCTCCCCGACGTGCTGATGAATGGCCGCGCTTCCGTTATGCGCGGCATCGCCATCTACCAGGACAAGCTCTTCGCTCCTACCGCCGACGGCCACATCGTCGCGTTGGACATGAAAACCGGCAAGCTCGTCTGGGATCACGAAGTCGTCGTGCCGCTCAACGGCGTGTACGCGCACTCCAACCACGATTTCCGCCTCGATGGCGCGCCGCTCGTGGTCCACGGCAAAGTGATTATGGGCGTGAGCCTTGGCATCGCCAATCCTGTCGGTGGCTGCTACATCGTTGGTCTTGACGCGCAAACCGGCAAGGAGCTCTGGCGTTTCCACACCATCGCACGCCCCGGCGAGCCCGGCGGCGATAGCTGGAACGGCTGGCCCGTCAACGCACGCTACGGCGCGTCCATCTGGACCTCCGGCAGCTACGATCCCAAGCTCAACTTGGTTTACTTCGGCACCGGCAACACCTACGACGTCACCACGTTACTCCAGCCGCACGGAAATCAACAGGGCGATTCCAATGACGGCCTTTACACCGAATCCACCCTCGCGCTCAATCCCGATACCGGCAAACTTGTCTGGTATTACCAGCACATGAATCGCGACGTCTGGGATCTCGACTGGGTCTTCGAGCAGCTCCTGCTCACGCTTCCGGTGAACGGTAAGCCCACCGATCTTGTCGTATCCGGCGGCAAGATGGCGATTTTTGACGCGGTCAACCGCGCCAACGGCGCATACGCATTTTCCAAGGACCTGGGCATGCAAAATCTGGTCATCTCCATTGATCCGAAGACGGGCAAGAAAACCATTGATCCCAAGCTCGAGCCCGTCGCCAACAAGCCCGAATTCGTCTGCCCCACTTCCAATGGCGCGCGCAACTGGCCCGCCACTTCCTACGATCCGCAAACGCACATTCTCTATGTCCCGATGGCCGAGGCCTGCATGGACTACACCTGGGTTCCGCGCAGTCCCGCGGAGACTGCTGCCGGCGGCCTCGACATTCGCTTCGACTTGCGCGTTCGGCCCGATTCCGACGGCAAAATGGGCCGCCTTGACGCGGTCAATCTTGAAACCAAGAAAATCGTCTGGATGAAACGCCAGCGCGCGCCCTTCGCCAGCGCCACGCTTTCAACCGCCGGCGGATTGCTGTTCAGCGGCTCGCAAAATCGCGATTTCAGCGCGCTCGACGCTGCCACTGGCAAGGTGCTCTGGCACGCTGGCCTCAACGCCACGCCTAGTTCGTATCCCATCGCCTACGCCGCCGGCGGCAGAGAATACATCGCCGTCGTCTCCGGCGGAGGCAGCCCGCTCGACGCCGGCGACACCAGCCTCGCTCCCGAACTCGCCAATCCCTCCGGTGGCAACACCCTCTGGATCTTCGCCCTGCCGAGCGCTGAAGCCGCACCGTAAGGTTTTTGCGGGTGCCGCGCCCGAGCGCGTTCCTGCGAAGGTTGTGTGTTGGTTTGCCTCCGAGCGTTCCGTGGTTCGTGTTCAGGGATTACTTCCATGGAACACGCTTCGCTCGTAGATCCGCCGCCCTCGCGTCTTGCATGTATCCTTGTCTCCAAGGCTGTTCGGGTGCTTGCATGTCCAAGGATTTTCTAATTCGCTTGCGCTGTCCCTATGGCGATGACGACCGCACCATCCTGTTGCGCGACCGCGACGAAACTCTGGCGCAGGTTCTCGAATCGCAGTGGGATTTCGAATGTCCCGTGCACGGCGCCCAGCGCGAAATCCCGCTCTCTGGATCGGAAAAGCGCCAGACGGTCGCGCCCCAGTCGCGCGGCTATTCCGGCGTGGAATCCTCCGGAGAAACGATTGGAGGCCAGGCCAAGCCGCGTTCCAGCCCGCGCATTTCCATTCGCATTCCGGTGCTGGCGTATGGCTGGTCGCAGCATGAAATTTCCTTTCACGAAAACACCACCACGCTCCTGGTCAACGCCAGTGGCGGCCTGATCCTTCTCGATGCCAAAGTCAGCATCGGCGACACGCTTTTCATCGTGAATCAAACCACGCAGGCGGAACAGGAGTGCCGCGTTGCCTACATCGGCCCGCCATTCGAAGGGAAGCAGCGCGTGGGCTTCGCTTTCAAGCGCCAGTCCCCCAGCTTTTGGAAAATTGACCGCCGCGAAGTGCGCGTCGCCAAGCCCGTGCGCGTCCGCGTCAGCGGCAAAGACCGAAACGGCCGCAAATTCTCGCAGAGCGCCATGGCGCTCGATATCAGCAAGAACGGCGCCAAGCTCGATGGCGTCGGCTACCTCACCTGGCCCGGCGAAGAAATTGAAGTGAAGTGCGGCTGGAAATCGGCCCGCTTCCGCGTCGTCTGGGTCGGCGACGCCGGTCCGCAATCCGGCCAGGCCGGCATCCACCTCCTCGACACCGGAAAAAACATCTGGGGTCTCAAATTCTAGAGCGGCGCGAATTGGCCATGGCTTGGCCTGTTCAAACTTTTTGTTCGTGATACAAGCCTTCAAATTTCAGCGCGGCTCAACCCCCGGGGCGTTCCGGGAATAAACGGATCAGAGCTGGTCGGGTACACACTCGGATCTGCGAGCGTGGAACTCCGGCAATTAGGACACATGGGCGCGGCATGCCGTGCCCTCTACGGCTTTCCCCTGGCAAGTGTCTCTCACAGCAGCGGAGGTTCGTACAGGTAGGCGAGCCCGTCGGAGGTCACCGCGTATGCCTTCGATCCATCCGCTGACCAGCGCAGATCGGTCACACCTTCGGCGGCGTACTCGTCGAAAATTTTCAGCCCGCGCAAATCCACTAAAAATAGCCGGCCTTTCGCGGAATTTTTCAGCCACGAGCTGAAGCACGCGCAGATCGGCAGATGCGGGTGGCAAACGCACAGCTCCGCGCCAAACGGCAGCGGCTCCGGTTCCATGGTGTCCGCCGCGAGGCGGCCCGCCTGTCCCGCCGAGCAAAAAATAATTTGACGGCTGTCGTAGGTCCACGATAGCGACGTGATCGGGCCCCGCGCGTGAAACACGCCCTGTTTGCGCAGCGACGGAACCTCCAGAATCGCGATCGAATCGTCCGCCCATTCACCTTCGATCTGGACCGCGCAGGCGAGGCTGCCTTCGTCCGGACTGAACGTGGCGCGTCCAAATCCGGCGAGCGCCGCGCCGTCCGTGATTTTATCCGCGGCTTCGTTCTCGTTATCCGAAACGGCGCTCTCGCTCCATTCCGGCCACGCGCGGCATTCGGCCAAAGTCAATTCGCGATTGGGCGCTGCGGTAAAAGGCATCTCGCCCGCGCCTCGCGCGGAAACTTCCCATAAACACACGCGCGCATCGACGCCGCTTGAATTCGCCACGAAGTAATTTCCAGGCTCCGACCAAACGAGCGCCGATGGAAATGCCTCGAATTCCCCGAAGGCGCCGAGAAACATTTTCCGGTTCAAATCGAACGCATGCAGAGACCGCGGCCATCCGCCCCACGCCGCGACCAGATGCCTGCCCTCCGGCGACCACGCGAACTCCGCTGGCTGTCCCGGCTGCGCGTTTCGGCTCGCGCCGGGAACCGAAAGCGCCAGCAGGGCAACTCCGAGCTCAATGTCGTACAGCGCGACATTTTCAGCGCCGTGCCGCACCCATGGCGACACGGCGGAGACCTGTCCCGCCGGCGAGACAGCGAGGCGCGGCGAGCGCCCGCTGAACACCTTCTTGACTAGCCAGTTCGACTCGCGCGAAAGATCGCGCAGTCCGCGCGCCACCAGCGCCGCCGAACGCGCCATCAGCGCCTGCGCCGGCGCGGGAACGATCCGCTGTGATGACTTTTCGCGTGCGGGCATGGACGGAATCAGGAAGAAGAGCTTTCCGGGCTTTCCAATCGCTCGCGCGCCTGCGCGATCTGCGCTTCCACTTTCTCAGTCATTTCTTTCAGCACATCGCGGCCGTATTTCTCCGCCTCGCTGACGCGTTCCTTCATCTGATACAAATCCGAGCGCACCAACTGGTGCAGCTCCGCCTCAATTTCCGCCAGTCGTCCGCGCGCCTGGCTCAGCCGGCGGATCACGCGGACGAGTTCCGCGCCCGGCCCTTCGCCCTTCACCGCTTCCGGGCTGCACTCGTATTCATTCAAGATTTTCGCCAGCCGCGCTTCGTCGCCTTCCTCGTACGCCCGATTCGCCTCGGCCATTAACTGCTGGCGCTTGGCGCGATCGTCGCGGTCCGAGGTCAGGTCGGGATGAATGCGCTTGGCCACGTCACGGTACAGCCGCTTCATTTCCGGCGTGGCTTCGAACGCTCTCGGCTCGCGCTCGGACTTTTCGCCGGCCGCGCATTTGGTTTCATCCGCGCGCGCGCGGGCTTCGCGCGCCGCCTGCTGAGCGCGTTCGTTGCCGGGCTGTTGGCGAGCGAGCCGCTCCGCGAGTTGCGCCTTGCACTCGTCGAGTTCGGCATAGCGCGCGCCGATGAAATGCAGATACCGCCGCTCGAACGCGCCCAGTTCCGCGCGCAGATTGGCGACGCGCAGTTCGCGGTCGGCCAGTTCGCTTTCAATCGCCGCCTGTTCGGCGAGCTTGCGCGCGAGTTCCTCGTCTTCTGGTTTTTGTACGGGCCTTTTTTCGGCGCGCGGCTCCGCCGTTTTTGGTGCCACCATTGTGCCTCTGAGAGTTGCCTTTGTGCTGCGGCGCGAGGGGCCGGTAAACCGCTCCCAAGCGGCCAACTCGTCCGCGAAAATCTCCATAAATTGTAAGGCGCGGGCGCTTCGCCAACGCGAAATTGCCGCGCCCGGTTTCCAGAACCGGAAACAGCTGGGGGAGGGCCTCGTTTCGAGGGTTACTTTCCGGCGAGAATCCTATCGATTTGCGCGAAATGATTCAGGTCGTGGCCGGCGGTCATTTCAACGATGGTGCGAACGGTCTGTTCGCCGCGTTCCGGGTGCATCGCGGATTTTTTCCAGTCGTCCGGCGCGAGGGATTTCAGCAGCGCCACGTTTGCCTTGCGCACGTTGCGATACTGTTCGAAGGATTCCTGCAGGCTGCGTTTTTCGTAACGCATCGCCGCGGCCCAAGCATCCTGATCGAACGGCTGGATCGGCTCGCCCGGCTGGCTCAGCACCATGCGCACGCGCCAGCCCATCGCCACTTCCGTATCCGCCAGATGCGCCACGATCTCCGCGATCGACCATTTTCCCGGCGCGGGCCGTTTTCTCGCCCTTGCCGGACGGACGCCCTTGAGCAGCCTGGCCAGCGTTGCGGGAGCGGCCGCTTGTAGCTTCAACGGATCACGGCCAGCGAGAAACCCGTAGATTTTTGCTTTGTATTGCTCGGCTGTTTCAGCCATTGCTTTTCCTCCTGACGACCCGTGGTATCCACATTCCGGTGGACTCCACGGAAGTCCCCAGACCGGATCGCATCGGATTGTCACCAAATCTGGCAGCGCTGGCCTGCCGGCCGCACCATCGGCGAATCTTCCGAGCAGCCAAACGCCTTCGCGAACGCGGGCGTATTCGAAAGTGGTCCGTTGGTGCGGAATTGGTCGAGCGGGTGCGGATCCGTTTTCATGTATAGCTGCGCGATCTGCGGACGATAATTCGTCGCCCACATGCGCGCCCACGCCAGGAAAAACCGCTGGTCCGGCGTGAATCCGTCGATCTTCTTGCCCGATTTCGCTTCCGGCGTGGTTTGGAACGCGCGGTAGGAGATGGTCATGCCGCCGAGATCGGCGATGCTTTCGCCTTCGTCGAGTTTCCCCGGCTCATGCAAACCGTAGGCCGCGTAGCTGTCAAACTGCTTGACGATGCACTCGCCGCGTGCCTGAAAATTCTTCAAATCCCGCGGCGTCCACCAGTTTTTCAGGTTGCCGTGGCCATCAAATTTGGCGCCTTGATCGTCGAAGCCGTGCGTCAGTTCATGGCCAATCACCGCGCCGATGCCGCCATAATTCACCGCGTCGTCCGCGTGCGGATCGAAAAACGGCGGCTGCAAAATTCCCGCGGGAAAGACGATTTCGTTCATCGACGGATTGTAGTAAGCGTTTACCGTCGGGGGCGTCATCTGCCAGAGCGTGCGGTCCAGCGGCTTTCCGATTTTTGATAAATCCCAGTGAAATTCGAACGTGTTGCCGTGCAGGAGGTTTTCGACGTACGGGCCGCGGGTCACTTCGTATTTCGAATAGTCGCGCCATTTCTCGGGATAGCCGATTTTCAGCGAGATCATGTCGAGCTTGGCCATCGCTTGCCTGCGCGTTGCCGGGCTCATCCACGGGAGCGTCGAAAGGTCCTGGCGCAGCGCGGCCATGATGTTTTTTACCATCGCCACCGCCGCGGCCTTGGCCTCGGGCGGAAACGCGCGCTTCACGTAATATTGCCCGAGCGCCTCGCCCAGCTCGCGGTCCGTCGATTGGACGCAGCGCTGCCAGCGCGGCAGCATCTGCTTTGCGCCGGTGAGAGTGCGGCCGTAAAAATTGAAATTTTCATCTTCGAATGCCTTCGGCAGCGCCGGTGCGGCGGTGTGGAGCAGATGCCAGCGCAGATAAACCTTCCAATCCGCCAACGGCTCCGAGGCGATGGCCGCGTCCAAAGTCTTGAAAAACACCGGCTGGCCCATATCCGCGCCTTTCAGACCGGGCTGGCCTACTTCCGCGAAATAGGCCTGCCAGGAAAAATGCGGAGTCACGTCGTCCATTTGCCGGAGGGTCATCGGGTGATAATTTTTTTCGGGGATGCGCAGGTCGGCCACTTTCGTGGAGCCTTCGGCGAGCTTGGTTTCGAGGCTCAGCACCGTGGCGGCTTCGGCCTTGGCTTTCGCGGGAGAATCGCCGAGAAGCGTGAACATCTTCGCGACATGCGCGGTGTACTCGCCGCGCAGTTGCTTCGAGTGCGCGTCCTGATCGAGGTAATATTGCCGGTCCGGCAATCCCAGTCCGCCTTGTCCCGCGCCGGCGATCACTTCCGAGCTGTTTTTCAAATCCTGCTCGGAGCCGAACTGGAATCCGGCGTTCACGCCCATCGATTGCAGCCGCGCCATTTCCGCTTCCAGCTCCCGGGTGTTGCTGATCGCGGCGATGCGCTGAAATTCGGGTTCGAGCGGTTTTGTCCCGGCAGCTTCGACGGCGCTCGTGTTCATGCAACTGCCGTAATACGCGCCGATCTTCTGCCAGTTCGAGCCCGGCTGCGGGTGCGCGTCGTTGGAAGCTTCCTCAAGAATTTGGCGGAGGATCTGCTGGTTGTGATCCTGCACCGTATTGAAGACCCCCCACGCGGCACGGTCGGCGGGAATGGGATGAGTTTTCATCCAGCCGCCGTCGGCGAATTTCCAGAAATTCTGGCAGGGCGAGACGGAGCGATCGAGGTTCGCCAGATCGAAACCACGCGCCGCGGACGCGGATTCCGGATTCGCCGCGCCTTGCCCTTGCCGCGTGGCGTCCGCGGCAGCTCCCGCGCTGGAGTCGCCGAACAAGCTGGAACAATTGCCGCGAAAAGTTTCCGCGCGCGCTGCCCTTGCCGATTTCGACTGCGCCACCGATTGCGCGCGCGTCGCCACCGGCCATGGCGCCAGCGCCGCAATCGCCAGCAACAGGGAAGCGGCCCGCAGCGGTGATCGGCCGCAGGCGCTTCCAAAACTCGCGTCATCCCAATCGAATTTCATCTATGAATTCCTCGCATGATTATCATGGCCGCATGACGCGCGAATGCCTTGCACGGCGCGACCGGCGCCAAATCGCACAGACATTCTGAGTGGCCGCCGGAAGCATGTCAACCGCGCGCGCTCGGCGGAGTGAGACGAGCGATTCGGCCCGGGAGCGAGCGAGTTTTCGGGCGCGCAGGGACGTGACGGGATGTTCCGCCCCTGCGCGTGCTCCGGCTTGTGTTTTCAACGAATTGCATTGTCGTAAGGTCGATTGAGTGTTCCGCCCTTTGCGGCACGATTCCGCGGCCGCGACTTGCGCGAAGTGCCGGGCCCTTTGGGAGCGCCGGGATCAGAGAGATGAGGACGGCGGCCCTTTGAGCCGGGTTTGGTGGCCTCTGGCAGGGACGGCGGGACGTCAATCGCGGCTCCTCGGGAGGGCAGAGCAGCCAAGGCGGGAGAATCGAGCGAGATGGCGATTGGCCGACGGGATGTTCCGGTTGCGGCTTCCCGGCGGAATCCTCCCGATGAGACGATTACGTGCGCGGGCGGCTCGATACATTCGCCACGGTCATTGATGCGGGCGAAGAGATGGATGGCGCGAACGATGACGTCAGCGGTGGGATCGACGTCTTGCACGCGCTCGATGAGATGGCCCAGAGCGAAGCGGAGCTCATGATTTCTGCGGGCGAAGAGTCGCTCCGCATATGCATGGCGATAGATCGCGCTGCGGCTGACTTTGTAGTCGTACGCGATGTGGCCGATCGCGTGCCAGTGCATGAACTCATTCTCGATGGCGGCGCGATAGGGATGGGAGCAGATGGTGCACTGACTTTCGTGCTGAGCGCGGAGAGAGTCGGAAGGCGGTTTGCGGCGCACGCCGGACCGGCGAGGAACAGCGAAACGGGAGGGGCGCCCTCGTTTGGGGCGATGCCCGGCGCGCGGCGAGTCGGTAACACCGCGCGGCCTTGTTTGCGTCGGTTTCGGCGCCGCACCGGCTTGCCTGGCGATTTCCGCCGATGCCGGGCGGATAGGTTCGAGCTGTTCGATAGCTGGAGCTTCGGGAAATCCGGAAGTGGAGGGGCCTTCGGTCCTGGCAAGATATTTCATGGCCCGTTCGAGGGCTGCGGTCGAGGGCTCGTCTTCAGATTCCGGCTCCTCGGAATCGGGAATTTCAGGCTCGACGGGATCGTCGGATTCATCGGGGAAAATGCCGAGCTTGGCGGCTTTCTCCGGCGAGATGGGAATGATGATTTCGTGAGTGAAAGATTGCGGAGGAGCGGAAACGGGGGTTGGCGCCGGCTGGGGTGCGGGAACGGCTGACGCGGCGGGAGCGACTGGCGGGACGGGCGCGGCTTGTGGCGCGACGATAGGCGGCGGAGGAGCGGGCGGCGGGAAAGAGCGCGGCTCGAAGTTGTTGGGGCGCTGGGTGCCTGCAAAGAAATGAAAATCCTGATGCGGACGACGCGCTGGGCGCGGCGGATAGCGTCTGATCATGTTGTTTTTCTCCGGTGTTTTGGGAGGTGAGCGAGTTGGAGGAAACTTCGGGCAGGATGCGATACGTCACCGCAAAACGCGGGGCGTTTTGGGGCCGGCTCGTGTCGCGATCAAGAGGATTGACGCTGATCGTCTACAAGAGGCGCCGGATCGCTCGCTTATGGTCTCCTCGGATGGGTTGTCCTCAATCTCCTTCCCGAGCCGGGCCTCTAGCTCGGCTCGTTAGTATAGAAGCATAAGAGTGGTTTGGGGTCGAGGTTCAAAATGAGGGTAGTACCGAGATTTCCTTTTTGGGAATTTCCCGAATTGGGAACAATAAGAATAGGCGGCTGATCACAGCTCCGTGTCGATTTGGGGGCGCTGGAGGCGGTCGGAGAAGTCGATGTAGAGGGTTTTCCAGTCGGAGTAGAAGTCGAGCGCGGCGGTGCCGGATTCGCGGTGGCCGTTGCCGGTGTTTTTGGTGCCGCCGAAGGGGAGATGGACTTCGGCGCCGATGGTGGGCGCGTTGACGTAGACGATGCCGGTTTCGAGATCGCGCTGCGCCCGGAGAGCGTGGTTGATATCGCGCGTGTAGATGGAGGCGGAAAGGCCGTACCGGACGTTATTGGCGATCGAGAGCGCGTCGTCGAATGTGTCGAAGGGGATCAGGGCGACGACGGGGCCGAAAATTTCTTCCTGGCAGATGCGCATATTCGGATCGCAATCGGTGAAGACGGTGGGCTCGTGGAACCAGCCCTTGGCGTGCGCGGGATCGTCGAGGCGATGGCCGCCGGTGGCGAGCTTTGCGCCTTCGGCTCGCCCGATCTCCACGTACTTCATTACGGTGTTGAGCTGCTGTTCGTTGATGCACGGGCCCATCTGCGTATCGGGATCGAGGCCGTCGCCAACCTTCAGCGATTTGGCGCGGGCGATGAATTTTTCGGCGAACTGGCGATAGACGCCTTTCTGGAGGGCGATGCGGCTGGCGGCGGTGCAGCGCTGACCGGTGGTGCCGAAGGCGCCCCAGAGAGCGCCTTCGATGGCGAGATCGAGATTGGCGTCGTCCATGACGATGATGATGTTTTTGCCGCCCATTTCGAGATGGCACTTCTTGAAGGTGGGGGCGCAGGCTTCGCTGACGATGCGGCCAACTTCCGTAGAGCCGGTGAAGCTGACGAGATCGACCTTGGGGTTCGAGAGGATGGGCGCGCCGGCGCCGGGACCGTCGCCGAAGACGACGTTGAGCACGCCTTTCGGCAAGCCGGCTTCGTCGAGCGCCTGGACGAGGTTGTAGGTGGAGAGCGGCGTATCCTCGGCGGGCTTGAGCACGGCGGTATTGCCGCAGACCAGCGCAGGCATGCATTTCCACGAAGGAATGGCCATCGGAAAATTCCACGGCGTGATCAGGCCGGCGACTCCGGCGGGAACGCGGACAGAGCTGGCGGTTTTGTTGGGCAGTTCGGAGGGCGTGGTGTGGCCGAACATGCGGCGGCCTTCGCCGGCCATCAGGTAGGTCATGTCGATGGCTTCCTGAACGTCGCCGCGGGTTTCGGCGAGGACTTTGCCCATTTCGCGGGTCATGTCGCGGGCGAATTCTTCCTTGCGGCGGACGAGAATTTCGGCGGCGCGGAACAAAATTTCGGCGCGTTTGGGAGCGGGCGTGAGGCTCCAGGCGCGGAAGGCGGAGCGGGCGGCATCGACGGCGTCGGCGACATCCTCGGAGGACGAGGAGGGAAAGGTACCGACGAGTTCGTCGCGATTGGCGGGATTGCGATTTTCCATGCCTTTGCCGCTGCGAGGCTCGACCCATTCGCCGTTGATGAAATTCTTGTAAACGCGGGGAGCGAAAGCAGTGGCCATGGCGAACCCTCCAGCGAGCTGCGATTGACCCGTGGAACACCGGAAATTTCGATGCGAGCGCGCAATCGAACGGCGCAACTCGCCTCGGCGGCAAGACAAGCGTAGCAAGCGCGGCGCGAGCGGGTCAATAAAATGACGGGAGCAAGGGCCTCGTTCGGGGCGCTTTATGGCGATTCAACGGCGTGACCCGGAAGTAGCGTGAATCCAGTCAAGGAAAGAACGGCCATTTCCGATGAAAGAGACATTCGGGGGCGAGCGCGACAATTTTCAAATTCGATCCGCCGGAGGAGCGCGGAATTGTTACACTGCTTGGTCGGAAACCGAAGAAGGAGAATGGAGATGGCAAGGCGCTTGGCCGTGGCTCGCAGACTGTCGCTGATGGTCGCAGCGTTGTTGACGGCGATGGCGCTGGCGACCGTGAGCCGCGCGCAGGAGAGCGTAGGAGGAACGTCGGATTCCGCAGGCGCGGCGGCGACGGTCGGGCAGATGCCGAATATTCTGCAGGGGGTAAATTTCAATCAGAACCTCGGCGCGCAGGTGCCGCTCGATGCGACGTTTGTCGATTCAACGGGAAAGACGGTGACGCTCGGCGATTATTTCGGGAAAGAGCCGGTGGTGATGATTTTGGCGTACTACAAATGCCCGTTGCTTTGCCCGGAAGTGCTGCACGGCGCGACGGAATCGTTCAAGAAGGTCGGGTTTCGAATCGGCCAGCAATACCAGGTGGTGACGATCAGCATCAACCCGAAGGAAGGACCGGCGCTCGCGGCCAAAGAGAAGAAAACGTACGTCAGCATTTATGGCGATCCGGCAGCCGCGTCGGGCTGGCACTTTCTGACGGGGCAAATGCCGCAGATCAAGCGCGTGGCGGATGCGGTCGGGTTCCATTTCAAGTACATTCCGCAACTCGATCAGTACGCGCACGCGGCGGGAATCGTGGTGCTGACGCCGGAAGGAAAAGTGGCGCAGTATTTCTACGGGATCAAGTACCGGCCCGAAGATCTGCGGCTCGCGCTGGTGGAATCGTCGAAAGAAAAAATTGGGTCGGTGGTCGATCAGGTGCTACTCTTCTGTTGCACGTACGATCCGGATACGGGGAAATATCACGCGCTGATCGCGCGGGTGCTGGCGATTTGCGGGGCGATCACGATCGTGCTGGTGGGCGGCGGGTTGTGGTTCCTATTCAAGATGGGCGACAAACAGGGGCGAGACGCACCAGCGGTGTAGTGCGCAGGCGAGCACGATAAAATCAGCACCCTTCCTGAAGATCGCGAAGAAAGCCAAAAAACAGATTCCTTATATTCCGGCGCGCTTCGCGCACCGGGCTTTTCCGCAGACAAAAAAATGCGATGCGCGCTGTGACTGCGAAATCGTGCAGCGGGGCGTCAGCTAGTGCTGAGTGGCAGCCGGTTTCGGGGCCGATGAGGAATCGGAGGCGCCGTCCGTGGCATGCGCGGAGGACGCCATCGCCGCGGCGGAAGATGCACCGGCGCCCGCGGATGAGCTCGCGGAAGTTCCGGCCGGATTCGGCGCGGGGCTTGTTGCGGCGGGTGCTTGCGCGTGGTCGCCCGAGGGAACAGGAGTTACAGTGCCAGCCGGTTTGGCTGGAAGAGCCGGCACGGCTGCGGCCGGCACCGCGGGCGAGACCTTCGGAATCACCGGCCTCGGCGCGGCGACTCCCGCGATATCAGAGCCCAATCCCAACTTTTGGAGCGTAGGCGCGTCGAGTTTGCCGGTGGCGTCTATGTTATTTGACGACTGGAACTTCTGGACGGCTGCGATGGTGTCCGCATCCCATTTTCCGGTGGGATCGCCCTTGTAGTAACCGCCGCGAGCCAGGGCCGCCTGGATTTGCGTGATGCGCTCGGGACTGGGACCGCGTGGGAGACGAATACGATGGTGGTAATAGCGGCGCCGGCGGGCGTAGCGATGGCGCGTGTAATGATGGCGGACGTAACGGCGGCGCTTGGCTTTGGATGGCTGCGCGGAGTGCGACGCGTACCGGACAACGCGGTACGAGGGATGCGCATTGCGGACATGAGCCTGGGGTTTACGCGCGTGGCGAATGGTTGATTTCGCGCTTGTAGCTGCCCGCACGGAGCAGGCGATTAAAAAGCATGCCATGACTGCGAAAAAGCGCGCTCGTTTTTTCATATCCAACTTTCGCGTCAAATTGACGAACGGCCGTCCAGTCAAACACCTTCGGATTCAGCTGCCCCCGACAGAACCACTCTTTCGGTTCATTATCGGCATCCACGGGCTCAACTCAAGCAATCAGTCGGGCCGGAGGACGTAACAGGCAACCGAGCGGCGGCAGAAGGGCTGGGATTTGCTGTGGCCGCGCACAAATCTTCACGGCGCCTCACTCGGGCGAAGGAATCTGGCCCGCGAGAAACATCGTAAGACCGCTGCCGGAATCGGAGCGGCGCTCGATCTTGAAGAGCACATCGTCGCCGACTTTCAGCTTGGACATTTGCGCGTGGTAATCGGCGATGGAACTAACCGGCACGTGGTTAATTTCGACGATGACGTCGCCGCGGGCGAAGCCGGCGTCTTCGGCGAAGCTTGCGGGCTCGACTTCGGTGACAACGACGCCAGCGAGCTTGCCGATGCCAAGCTTGGACGAGAGATCGGGAGTCAACTGCTCGACGTGCAGGCCGTACTGGCCGGGCTCCTGTGGCTGGTCAGGCTGCTGATCGGAATCCTGCGCCGATTCGGGGAAGAGCTTGTCGCGATCGGCGACGGGCAGCGAGACTTCCTTGGTTTGCTTGTCGCGCACGTATTGAATCTTGACGGAATGGCCGATCGGGGTTTGCGCGATGGGCGTGACCAGATCGGCGCCGTTATGAACAGGCTGGCCATCGACGGTGGTGATGACGTCGCCGGGCTTTAATCCGGCTTTGGCGGCCGGACTGCCGGGTGCGACGGCTTCGATGACGATGCCGTAGGGCGCGCCGAGCTCTTTCATCAAAATGGGATTTTCGCTGTTCTCTTCCTGGAAAGTGACGCCAATCGACCCGCGAATCACTTTTCCATGAGTGACGAGCTGATTGTACACGTTGATCGCGGTGTTGGACGGAAGAGCAAAGCCAACGCCTTCAAAGCCGCGGCTGCCGGTGTAGATGGCGGTGTTGATGCCGATCACGTCGCCATTCATGCTGACGAGCGGGCCGCCGGAGTTGCCGGGATTGATGGCGGCGTCGGTTTGGATGAAGCGCTGGAACTGATGGCCGACGTTGGAGCGGTCCTTGGCGCTGACGATGCCAGCGGTCACGGTGGAATTCAGACCGAAGGGGCTGCCAAAGGCGAGAACCCAATCGCCCACGTCCACGCCATCGGAATTGCCGAGCCTGGCGACAGGCAGGAGGCGTCCGGCGTTGATCTTGATGACCGCGAGGTCGGTGTCCTTATCGACGCCGATGACGCGAGCGTTGTAATGCATTTGGTCGCCATTGAGGCTGACCTGGATTTTGGTGGCGCCGTCGATTACGTGGTCGTTGGTGAGGATGAATCCCTTGCGATCGACGATTACGCCAGAGCCGAGACTGCGCTCCGCGTCGGGAGCCTGATCGGGCGAATTGAAGAAGCGGTCGAAAAAATCACCCAGAGGAGCGCCTTCAAAATCGTGGGGATCTCTTTCGCCCTTGGGATGCTCGATGACTTGCGTGGTGGAGATATTGACGACGGCGGGCTCGACGTCCCTGGAAATCGAGGAAAAGACATTCGAAAGCTTGACCGGCTCTGGAATCGCGAGCAATTCGGCGCCAGCGGCACCTACGGGACGAGTGGCCTGGGTGCGGCCGGGAATCACCGTTCCAATCAGAATGCCTATGCCAAGGGTGCATGCGACCAAGAGGGATGCGAACAGTTTGCGGCGCCTCGCCCAATACCAGACTTCCCGCAGATGGACTCCCATCCTGACGCTCCTTTGCAGCCCAAGCGACGTCAAAGCGAAAGTATAGCACTCATTCGCGCCGCGCAAGTTCGGCGGCGCTCGGACTTGCTATCCGTGCAAGGGCGCCATGCCCCGGGCTGCTAACACGGCGAGCCAAGGCGCTTGCGCGGGCATTGGGGCCTACTTACAGGGCTGGGAGGAGAAATCCATTCGGATCTGGGAGCCGTGCAATTGAACGCCGGTGACATGGCTGACGGCTCCGACGAGACGATCGCCATGGGAATGCGCGGCCTGGAGGCGTTGATTGAAATGCCGGGCAATTGCCAACGTTCCAGTGTGAGAGTACATTCTCAGCGCATTCCGACGTAATGGGGTGGACGCCCGGTTTGCTGATCGGGTTTTTTGCAAATGCCGGCATAGGCAGCGGGCGTAAGGAGCCGGAGAGATGAAACTGGAATTCGGGGCGGTGGATCATGTGGACCGGCAGGACAACGTCCCCATTTACGAGACGTATGACAGCCGCCTGCGGCTGGTGGAGCTGTACGAGAAGTACGGGTTTTCGACGTTTCACGTGACGGAGCACCATTTCACGCCGCTGGGGCTGGCGCCTTCTCCGCTGATCTTTATGGCTGCTGCGTCGAGGATCACGCAGCGGATCCGGTTTGCGCCGCTGGTGTTGATCGCGACTCTTTATAATCCGCTGCGGCTGGCGGCGGAAATCTGCATGATGGACCACTTGACGCACGGGCGGCTGGAGATTGGGCTGGGACGCGGAGTGTCTCCGTACGAGCTGGGCTTTTATGGGATCAGACCGAAGGACACGCCGGCGATTTACAAGGAAGCCGTGGATGTGCTGATGCTGGCGCTGACGCGGGACGAGGTGAGCTACCAGGGAGATCACTTCCATTTTGCGAATGTGCCGATAGAGTTGAAACCGATACAGAAGCCGCATCCGCCGGTGTGGTATGGGACAGCGAATCCGGAGACGGCGGCGAGGGCGGCGTGCGAGAACGCGAATATCGTGTCGCTGCAGAGGGCGACGGACGCGCGCGTGCCGATCGGGCGTTACAAAGAGGAATGGCAGAAGATTCACGGAGCGAACGGGAAGAAAATGCCGCACGCGGGGATTACGAGGCACGTTTACGTGGCGAAAACGGACGCGGAGGCCGAGGAGCGCGGGCGTCTTGGAGTGGATAAGTTTTTCGACAGCCTCGAGTATCTCTGGCTGAAATTTGGAGCCGCGCCGATTGGTCTGGAGAATGCGAGGAGAAGCAGGGAAGAGGCGCTGCTGGCGGGATCGCCGCAGACGGTGCGGCGGAAGATCGAGCAACAGGTGGAAGAGTCCGGCGCAAACTACTTCGTGGCGAGGTTTGCGTACGGAAATTTGACGCATGAGGAGAGCGTGCGATCGCTGGAACTGTTCGCGAACGAGGTGATGCCGCACTTTCGTTAGGAAATATAGAGCGGCACGCCCGTTGCGCCCCAATCAAAACTCGAGGCGGGCGGCCGGCAAAATTACGCGGGTTTGCGGGCGGCGAGCCAGAGGGAGTCGCTGGTGGGGAGGCGATCCCGCCAGGGGCGGGGAAGCGGATCGAAGCCGCACTGGCGCAGCATCGCCGCGAGGGTCTCGGGCGTGAAGTAATTGCAGTGCGCGGGGAGGCGGAAACCGCACCACTTTTCGCCGCGAATGCGTCGGTTCCAACTGGCGTAATTCGGAGTTTTGATGACCGTGAGGCCGCCGGGCTTCAGAAGGCGATAGGCGGCGCGAAGCGCCGATTGCGGGCGCCAGTCGTGTTCGATGAAGCCGAGCTGGGTGACGACGTCGAATTCGTTGGCGGGAAGGCGGCGCTCGGCGACGTCGATTACCGGGCCCTGCAGAATTTTTTCAGCGCCGATGCGGCGGCGCGCGATTTCCACGCCGCGAAGGCTGAGGTCGATCCCGGTCACATCAAAATATTTCTGGGCGCGCACGAGGAAGCTCGCGTCACTGCAGCCGAAATCAACGAGCTTGCCGGAACGAACGTAGTGGAGCGTTTGCGAGAGCAGGCGGCCGTGGGTGTGGGGCATGAAGGAGCGCGTGCAGCGAGAGAGGAAAACCATCACGGGTTGCTCGCGTTTGCGGCGGGCGGTGTCCTTGCGCCACTCTTCCTCCCAATCGTGCTCGCGGGCTTGTACGTCGTAGGGAATCTCACTGCCGATGAAGACCATCGCGCAGGATGCGCATTGCACGATTTCCCAAGGATCGCGGCGAAGGAGCGGCTTGCGAGGAAAAGTGGAGCCGCAAAGCGGGCAGGCCCGCAGGCTTAGGTTCGTATCAACACTGGCCGGGGAATCAGTGACTGCGTTCATCATGTGAACGCGATTGTAGCATGGGGTAATTGGGCGGCCCGTGCGTGGCCAAACAGCAAAAGCGCGGGCGCAGCACGGCCAACGCGAATGGAGCGCTCAGCGGGGAGTCGAGACGCGCAGATTGCCACAAATCGGGCGTGTAACCTGTCGAAGGCTAACGGGGGCTATGCGCAGGCGAGCCGCATGTGCAAGCCGTTGCCACAAACTTTTCCCGGGGGAATCGGATGAAATGTTCACTCTCGCTTGCAGCTTTGACGCTGCTGTTGCTGATACCGATGGCGGCTATGGCGGATTCGATCGTGTTAAAGAACGGCGATCGCGTGACGGGGACATTCGTGAGCGCCGACGGAAAAACGATGGCAATCAAGTCGGCGTACGAGGGGCAGATCAGCGTCAAATGGTCGGATGTGACGCAGATTGCGGTCACGGAGCCTGTGTACGTGACGACGACGGGCAACATGACGCTGACCGGGACAATTTCGAAGATGAACGACACGGTCGTGGTGCATACGAGCTCGGGCGACATGACCGTGCCGCTGGCGGAAGTGGCTGCCCTACGCTCGCAAAAAGAACAGGATGCATACGAAGCGAGCCTTCATCCGCCGTTTTCGCGGAACTGGGTGCTCGGCGGTGCGTTGGGTTTCACGCTTGCGCGCGGCAATAGCCAAACAACAAATCTGACGACTTCGTTTACCGGGACTCGCAAAACCCTGAACGACCTGATCGGCCTTTCGGAGTCGTCGGTGTACACGACGGCCACTCCGGCCAATACGGTAACCGCGAATGCGATTCTGGGCGGCGCACAGTATCACCGGAACGTAACGAAGAATTTGTTCGCGTTCGTGAGCGCGGACTACGTGCATGACGAACTGCAAGGGCTGAATTTGCGGCAGATTTACAGCGCGGGCTTCGGATGGAGCCCGATCACCGGGCCGAAGACGACGCTGGACGTGGAGGCAGGCCTCAACTACACGCGGGAATCGTACAGCGGGACGGCGACGCTTTCGCCGGGGCTTTCGGTGAACCGGAATCTGAGCGCTGCGACCGCAGGTCAGGATTTCACGCACCAGTTCGGCAACGTGACTTCCGTGGACGAGCACTTTTTCTTTTATCCGAACCTGAGCAACGCGGGCCAGTACCGGTTCACGTTGTTGGCGAACGCGAACACGAGGTTCAACAGCTGGCTTTCGTGGCAGATCAGCTTCAATGACTTGTACGTATCGAATCCGCCGATTCCGGGGACCAAGTCGAACGACGTGATCTTGTCGACTGGGATTGCGGTGACATTCCATCACTAGCATCATGTTAAATAAATAGGTGACACACGGGCCTGTGCATGGCGTACGGGCACATGTTCCCTGCAAACGAGCCGTTTCGTTTGGTTTCCAGGTAGTCTGCTGAATGGGAACAGTTGTGCAATCCACGGGGGTCTGTGGCGGGCGGAGGGGAAGATGCCGGTTTGAATCTGTAGTTGCCGGTGGCAGCGTTGCCCACTTCCTCCAGCATTTTTGAGATCGGCTTCGACGCAGCGTCTGGGGCGGGCGAAGTCTGTTACAAAAAATCCTGCGGTATGAACCGTGATCTAAATGTTTACGCCGGGCGCCAGAAGTGAGGAGCTGGACGCACAAAAGCGACGCCGATTCGCGTTTTCCCGCGTGAACGCCGCCCTACATGAACCACCCGGCACTCCTGCTCGGCTTGATTAATCGTGTTCGTAAGAAACAGGCGCTGGCCTCGCGACACGGAGGATTCGATGGCGATGAGGCAGCCATTCTCGTTGGCGTCAATGGTGAGGGCTTCTTCGTGAAATGGCTGCTTTTCCACGTCGGAGCCGTAGATGAGGAGCGGTACGCGGTGCGCGTGCCGAAATTTTTCGCGGCGATCCCGGTCCGAAGTAACGTAGTCCGGCTTAGACGGTGGGCTATCGATACCGGCCCGCTGGCGTTCGGCCCGTCGAAGGGCTTCCCACACTCGGCTCAAAAGCGCCTCCCAAGGGACGTTAATTGAGTGGCAGGTCAATACTACAGACCTCGGAACGATTTCAGCTGTAGTACAGACGGTTTGGTTTTCGTGATGGTAAACGCCTCGCGGAGCCGCTTCCGAGCCGCGCCGAAAATCGAGACCGAAACCCTCTTCGTCGCTTGAAATTTCACTGGATAAACCGACGCGGAAGCTTTCGGACAATGCCGCAATCGGATGACATGTCGCAGCTGTGCGCCTAAAATGAAAGATTCACGGGGCAGGAGAAGTCAAGATTGGCCGCGCGGCTAACCCAACACGACGCCAGCGAGCGCAACGGCAGATTTGCGGGCGTGCGCCTGCTGATGTTCGATCTTGATGGCACTCTGATCGACTCGCGGCTCGACCTGGTTCTTTCCGTCAACGCGACCCTTCGGCATATGGGCCGTCCCGAACTGCCGCACGAGGCCATATACAAGCTTGTCGGCAGCGGCGCGGCCATTTTGGTGCAACGGGCACTCGGGCAGGGCGCGACCGAAGAGGAATCGCAGCGCGGCCTGGAATATTTCCTCCGCTACTATCGCGAGCACATGCTGGACAACACGGTTGCGTATCCCGGAGTACGGGAAGCTCTGGAAATGCTTAAAGAGCGGTCGCTCGCCGTGCTGACGAACAAGCCGGTGAAGTTCAGCCAGGCCATTCTCGATGGACTCGGCCTGGCGCGATATTTTCGCGTGGTTTACGGCGGCAATAGCTTCGCCACGAAGAAGCCCGATCCCGAAGGGGCGCGGGTCTTGCTCCGGGAGTTCCAGGCGTCGCCGAAAGAAGCGATGCTCGTCGGCGATTCGGAAGTCGACGTACGGACGGCGCGCAATGCGGGGACGTGGTCTTGCGGCGTCAGCTATGGTCTCGGGCCGGAGGGCTTTCGCGCGCATCCGCCCGATCTCCTTGTCGATAGCTTGACGGAACTCCCCGCGCATTTGAGCAGCGTGTCCGATTGACGCGCTCCGAGCGAATCGTGATCGGAATTGCGTGGCCGCGTTACCTACAATTCGCACGCGGACGATCCCGGACTTGAGGTAACCTGTGGCGCGCGTCCTTGCACGCTTGACACGCCGATATGCGGCTGGCGCGTGAGATCATTCCGAGCGAAAGGCGTATCGATGAAACGGCGCTGGAAACTACTGATTCTGGTGTTGATCCTGGCGGCAGGCGCGGTGGCGGCATGGCAACTCGAGTTGAACAAAATTCCGTCGAACGTGGCGTACGTGACGGAAGAGGATGATGGAATCGCGATCATCGATTTGACGACAATGGAAGTCGTGAAGAAAGTGCATCCCGCAAATGTGGCGCCGCGCGGTTTGGGGCTCACGTTCGATGGAAAGTATCTTTTCACCGCCAACAAGGATACGGCCGACGCGACGGTGTTCGATACGCGCGGCGCGCGCATGAGGCTCGTGAAGCGCGTTCACGTGGGCGACAATCCCGAATTCGTGAAAATCAATCCGAGCGGCACCGCCATGTTCACGTCGTACGAGCCGGGGTCTTCCGGCGGCCCGCCGACGGCGGCCGAGCTGCAACAGGAAGAGCAAGGCCCGCCTTCGCAAATCGTGTCCTTCAACACCACGAACTGGGGGCTCATAAAGGATTTCACGGCGGGACTCTCGACCGAAGGTCTGGAGTTTTCCGCCGACGGATCGAAGCTGATCGTCGCCAACGAAGACCAGAATTCACTGGGAATATACGACGTGGCGACGGGGAAACTCTCGGAGGATATCGATCTTTCGAAAATCGGGCGGCGGCCTCGCGGCGTGAAGCGCTCGCCGCTGGGCACTGGGTACGCCATCACGATGGAAGGCTCCGGCACGCTGGTGATGCTCGATCCGAACTTCAAAGTGCAGCGCTGGATCCAGACGGCCGCCAAGCCATACGGCGTAGCTTTTGATTCGACGGGCAAGCGCATTTTCGTGGCCGCCGCGGCCGCGCAAAGGCTGCAAGTCTTCGACGCAAACAGCCTGAAGCTATTGGGCGAGACGCCGATCGGCAAGCGCTGCTGGCATTTCACCTTCACGCCCGATAACTCGAAGCTGTTGATCGCTTGCGGGCGCTCCGACAACGTGTACGTGATCAACGCCCATACGTACCAGACAGAAAAAATCCTCACCGGATTTCAGACGCCGTGGGGGATCCTGGCGTATCCACGCTCCTACGGCAGCCTGGGACTGCCATAAAACGGCTGACGGAACGATTGTTGTGATGGCAACAAGGGTGTAGGATGGGCGCTATTATGAGCGCACCCACGGCAAGGACCGCCGAACAATTTACGCTGGAAGTAATGAATCCGCGGGGAGAAATTCCTCCGCCGCCGACCGTCGGCATCAATCCGCGCCCCGCCGATCTGGCCGGCAAAAAAATCGTGCTGATCGACAATGGCAAATACGGCGCGAGCAATTTCCTTGAAGTGCTCGGCGAAATGCTGAAGCAGAGATATCCGTCCGCTACGATCGTGAGGTACCCGAAGCCGGCGGCCCAGACGATCACCGCGCTGCCCGATTGGTATCCAACCGTGAAGCAGCAGGGCGACCTTTTCGTTTTCGGCGTCGGCGATTGAGGGAGCTGCACGTGGTGGGGTTCCCACGACTCAATCGAAATCGAAAAATCAGGAATGCCCGGCGTTTACATCACCGCCGACGAATTCATGCACGACGCCGAATCCGCGTCGAAAGACCGCGGCATGCCGGGTCTTCGCACGGTTGCTCTTCCCGCGCACAAATACTATCGCGCCCGCGCGACTCTCGATGAGCTGCGCCCGGTGGTAGCCGCGCAATTTGCGGAGATCGTCGGCCACCTCACGCGGCCCCTCAGCGATGAAGAAGCACGGCCGGCGCAGATCCAACCGGCAAGCCAGGAAGAAAACTTTAGAATTTCCGGCAGCGATTTTCTCGATGCATTCGAAAAGGTGAACGAGGCGTTTTTGGATAGCCGCTGGTCGGACGCCCTGCCAATCGTTCCGCCCACGCCCGAACTGGTTAAGGCGATGCTCGCCGGCACCACGCGATCGCCGCGGGACGTCATCGGGCAAGTGGCGCCGAAGAACGGCATCGCCACCGTCGAAAAGATCGCCATCAACGCGGTGATGGCCGGCGCGAAACCGGAATATTTCCCGGTAATTCTGGCGGCCATGGAGGGTTTCACTCGAAAAACGTACGATCTCACCCACGTGCAGGCGTCCACCGGGTCGTTCACGCCGATCGTCATGATCGATGGCCCGATCGCGCAGGAATTGAACGTCAACTCGGGCATCGGCATGCTCGGCCACGGATGGCGCGCCAACAGCACCATCGGACGCGCTCTGCGGCTTTCGCTGCTCAATCTCGGGCAGACCTGGCCGCAAGTAAACGACATGGCGCTCACCGGCCGGATCGCGGCCTACACCTTCTACACGTTCGCGGAAGACACGGCGCGAAGCCCGTGGGAACCGTACAACGTGAGCCGCGGATTCAAGCCCGGCGACAGCACCGTCACCGTGGCGACCTCCTGGAACCCGACCACCTACGGCGGCGGAGCCGTTACGCCTTGGACCGGCCAGGGCGTGATCGATCAGATGGTGGAAAGGATCAAGAGCGGCAACGTGCGCTGGCCGCACGCGCAAACGTACTTTCTGGTGTTTATTCCTGATTGCGCCGTCGATCTCGCGAATCACGGCTACACGCGGCGCAGCTTGCAAGAGTATCTGTACGAAAAAACGCGCGTGCCGTATGAAAATCTTCCCAAGGATGTATTGTTCGGCCAGGGCAGCGAGGAGGACTTCATCCGCGCCTCGGTAGCCGATGGCCGGATTCGTCCCGATCGCGCGCCGATTTTCCTCGACAATCTAAAGCCCGGCGGGCGGATTCCAGTGGTGCAAAGTCCCGACGATTTCCACATCGTGGTCGCCGGCGGCTCGCCGGGTTACAACTTGTTCTTCAACTATCCGGGCACCAACCACGCCAACGAAACCGTCAAAATCACCGGCGCCACAATGACCAAAGCCGGGCGGTAGCGCGAATCCTCGGAAAGGCTTCGAGCATTTTGGGAAGCCTTTCCGCTCCAGTCGTGCTCGGGGCGAAACGCGACTGCACGTGCTTCGGCGAAAATCTCTCGGTGCTTTGCCAGTTCCCGCGATCAGCGGATTTTATTTTTCCATCCGCTTCCTTCGAATCGTGGTAAAAGACTTTGTTGCGAGTTGGAGATCCGCGCTGGTGGGGGCGCGGCCCGAGTTGTCGGGGTTGCCAGCGCGCCTGCCTGGCGCGGGCTGGGACCATTTGCGGGAGGGACCGTGCTCAACAAAGTTTCGGCTTTGGCTGCGGTGATTTTGGGGGGAGCTTTTTCGGCAGGTGCGCAGTATCCGCCTCGCCCGCCGAAGCCCACTCCCCAGCAGCTTGCCGCCATCGCGCAGGGAAAAACCATCTTTCAGCAGAATTGCGCCGTTTGCCACGGAGAGAATCTCACGGGCGGCCGCGGCCCGGACCTGATTCGCTCCGATTTGACGCGCCAGGATAAAGACGGAAACCTGATTGGACCCGTCGTCACGCAGGGCCGCCCGGAAAAGGGCATGCCGCCCTTTCAGTTCAGCCCGTCGCAGATCTCCGATCTCGTTGCGTACATTCATTCGGAAATCACCGTTTTCGATCTGCATACGCGCATTCCGGGCGGCTATCCCAATGATATTCCCGCCTCCCAGCTTGCCACCGGCAGCGCGGCGGCCGGGAAAGCGTTTTTCTATGGAGCCGGACATTGCTCGGAATGTCACTCGCCAACAGGCGACCTCGCTCATATCGCCAGTCGATATCCTGATCCTACAGACCTCGAGCAGCGCTTCATCAACCCCGCGGGCACGCTGGTCTTTGCGTCTTCCTTGAATCCAAAGACAACCATCACCGCGAAAGTCACTCTTACTGACGGCAAGACGTTTGACGGCCCGCTCTTGCAGAACGGCGACGGCTACGTCAGCATCCGCGGCTCCGATGGTTGGACGCACACATGGCCGCTGCGAGACGTCAAAAGCGTCGTAGTGCACAATCCCGTTCAGGCGCACATCGACATGATTCCAAAATGGAACAACAGAGAAATGCATGACATGTTTACCTATTTGGAGACGCTCAAGTGAAGCGCCGAATTGCAATTCCCGCCATCTTGCTTGCGCTTGCCTTTGCCGCGGCACGCCCGTCCCGAGCGCAGGGCCTCGATGATCTCTCCGTGCTGAGTCAGCCGCCGACGACGATGTGGCCCACTTATAACGGCGATTACAGCGGCCGCCGCTTCAGCCCGCTAACGCAGATCAACGACAAAAACGTGAATTCGCTCGGTCTTGCGTGGGCTTTTCAAACCGGCGCGCGTTCTCTCGAAACCATGCCGCTCGAAGTGAATGGAATCATGTACATCACAGCCGGGAATGAAATGTGGGCGGTGGACGCGCTCACCGGCCGCCAGATTTGGCATTTCATGACTGGACGGCCGGGGGGCAGCAATAAAGGCGCGGCCATGTACAAGGACAAGCTTTACATGACCACGCCCGACGACAAACTCCTCTGCATCGATGCGAAGGAGGGCAAGCTCCTCTGGCAGATTCCCATCGACGATCCCACGCTGAAAGCCTTCGGAGGAAGCGTGCCGCTGGTCGTCAAAAATCACATCATTGTTGGAACGGGCGGCGATACGGCGGACCTCCCCGGCTTTCTGCTGGCCGTCGATCCCGACACCGGAAAAATCCAGTGGCGCTTCGACGTGATGCCTAAGCCGGGGACTCCTGCTTGGAACACTTGGCCGCACGATACCGACGTAGTCACGCGCGGCGGCGGAATGACCTGGATTACCGGCACCTACGATCCCGAGCTCAATCTTCTCTATTGGGGCACCGGCAATCCGCATCCGGTTGAAAATGGCGCAGCGCGTGTCGGCGCAAATCTTTATACCTGCTCGATCGTTGCGCTCAATCCCGATACCGGCAAGCTGGTCTGGTATTTTCAGGGATCGCCGCACGACACGCACGATTGGGACATGAACATGACGCCCGTGCTCTTCGACGGCACTTTCAAGGGCAAGCCCCGCAAACTGCTCGCGCAGTTCGGCAAAAACGGCATGTTCTTTTTGCTCGATCGCACGGACGGAAAGAATTTGCTTTCGGAACCTTTCGTCAAGGTCAACTGGTACAAAGGCTTCAACAAGCGCGGTGAACCGATCCCCGATCCGATTCGCGAGCCCCAGCCCGATGGCACTCTCGTCTGGGGCAGCACGGGAACGGATTGGCAGGCACCGAGCTTTGATCCGCAGACCGGCCTGTTTTACGTCAACTCGCAGCAGGCCTTCAGTGTCTTCTATCTCACGATGCCGGGCATCCACGCCGAAGGCTGGGCTGGTCGTGATTTCTTTTTGTACTCCAAGTCGATGCTGCAGGCCATCGACTACCAAACCGGGAAGATCAAGTGGGTTCACGACTATCCGGGCCATGAGGGTCTGGAGGGTGTACTCACAACGGGCGGCCATCTGCTCTTCACCGGCGGCAGCTACGACGACGTGCTTGCCATCGACCCATCCACCGGCAAAACTCTGTGGCACACCTTTGTAGGCGGCGGAATGAGCACTTCGCCCATGACGTACCAGTTGTTCGGCCGCCAATACGTGGTCTTTCCAGCCGGCGGCACGGTCTTTGCGTTCGCGCTGCCGAGCCACGCTGTCGCCGTCCAGCCAGCCGGTAACTAGATTTGGCGTTTCGCGGGACGCTGTAACCGGTCGGCGCCCCATACGTCTATAAAGCTAGGCGGATCCGCCACGCGAGGCCGTGCTGGGTGCTTTAAGTGGTCGATGACTTGAAAGTACCGGCCCTTGACACCCGCCGAATCCGTTGGCTACCATCCGCCAAGGTGCTGGCGGAGCGATATTTAGCGATGCGGGCAACCGGAAGAAAGACGTGACGGGCCGGACCTGACGCACGCGGCGTTTGCGCCAGCTGAATCTATGCAGTTTATGAAGGAATCTAATAAGTTGTCCGCGTTGAAGCGCTTGGAAATGCGGGAGGATTTTATGACGAAATGGATTGTTGTCGCAATGATAGTGCTGGGAATGACGTTTGCCGTGCCCGTGGTTTCCGCGCAGGACCAGGGTGATCAGGATCTGGGCCCGATGGACCCGACCATGATGGAGGCTCCGCCGCCCACCTTTGTCAAGCCTGCCGAAGTTTTGAAGATGATGCAGGATCACGACCAATCGTTCGTGCTCGTCGATACCCAGCCTGAGATGGCTTATGCGCAGTCGCACATCCCGGGAGCGATCAACTATCCATTCCAAGAGCGCCTCACGCCTCCCATTCCGCTGCCGCGCGATAAGACGCTGATTCTCTATTGCCCGTGCACGCACGATGAAGACTCGATCTCCATGGCCAAGAAGCTCGCGGAGTTCGGCTATTACAACGTGAAGATTCTCGAAGGTGGATGGTACAAGTGGGAAGCGCTGAAGTATCCGGTCACCGGGAATCCCAATGCGGATGACGCGAGCGCGCAGCCTGCGGCGACGACCACGGCCAGCAACGACAACGGCCCGCTCACTTCCGGCCGTCCGGTTGGCGCGGTCACTCCTTCGTTCCGCGTGATCGACGTGACCGGCCAATACAAGGGCCAGAATACCTGCTACGTCTGCGAATACGGCGAAAAGCCGACCATTCTGGCTTTCTTCGATAAGCCGAGCGACCAGAATGCCGACCTCATCGTGAAGCTTAACCAGCTTGTTCAAGCTAATGCAAAGAAAGACCTCAAGGGCGTGGTGGTGATGGTTGATGGCGCCGAGTCCAAGGCTTGGCTCGAAAAGCTCGCTGCCGACAAGGGTATCAAGATTCCCATGGTCTATCTGCTCCACGGTCCCAAGGACCTCGGCGTGCGCCTCTACCATATCAATACGGCCGCGAACAACACGTTCCTCGTGAACGACAAGCGCACCGTGCAGACGAACCTCGTGAACGTCACCAACGACAACTTTAAAGAAGTTGCCGATGCCACCACGAAAATGCTCGGAGGCGAGTAAGCGATCATGGCGAACGCTCGATCGCGCAGGTTCGCGATAACCGTTTCAGCGGTGCTGGCCGCCTTGGCGCTCGCCGTTGCGAGCATCAAGGTGGCCACGGCGCGCGCGGATTCGTCATCTCCCTTCAAGGTCGTGACGCCCGCCGAGGTGAAGGAACTGATCGCGGCGAATAAGGGCAAAGTCGTTTACCTAAACTTTTGGGCCACGTTTTGTGTTCCGTGCCGGTCCGAATTTCCCGATATCGTCAAGCTCCAGAAGATGTACGGACCGCAGGGCCTGCAGGTGATTGAAGTCTCCATGAACGACCACACGGACCCTTCCGACATCGCGGCCATGCAACAGTATTTGAACCAGACCAAGCCGACTTTCCCAGTTTACATCGCGTCGAGCGTAGAGGATTCCTTCTACTCCGGCATCGATCCCAAATGGGAAAAGGACGGCGAAGCGCTGCCGATGACCACCATCTTTGATCGCAACGGCAAGCCCGTTTATTATTACGAAAAGGCGCTGAACTTTCAGCAAATGGAGCAGGCTGTAAAACCGCTCCTCGCTGCGAAGTAACCGGGCGCGCGTGCGTTCGCGAATGGCGCCCGCAAGACTCCATCCGAAACCATCCGGCCGCCTGCGAGACAAGCAGGCGGTCTTTTTTTTCGCTGCCGCGATTTCTTTCTTGCTTCTTGCTTTTCCTGCCGTGCTGCGTGCCCAGACCGATTGGCCTTACGCCGGCCACGATCCCGGCGCTACTCGCTATTCACCGCTGAGGCAGATCAACACTAGCAACGTTTCCAATCTCCGCCGCGCCTGGACCTTCCACACCGATGATCCCCGCGACGACATCAACTCCGAGGGTGCGCCGATTGTCATCGGGGGCGTCATGTATTTCGTCGGCGGCAAATCCGTGTTCGCTCTCGACGCCGATTCGGGCCGCCAAATCTGGAAGTACGAAACTACCGGCACTCAGCGGCGCGGCCTCTCGTATTGGCCCGGCGACAAGCAAACTCCGCCGCGCCTGTTTCTGGGACTTTCGGGCCATCGCATGTTGGCGCTTGATGCGAAAACCGGCAAGCCTGCCGTTGGTTTTGGCGAAGAGGGTATTGTCACCGGCGTCTCGCCCTCCGCTGCGCCAGCGATTTATCGCGATCTCGTCATTACCGGTGGCAACGCCGACCACACGGTGCGCGCATGGGATGCCCGCTCAGGCAAGCTCGTTTGGACCTTCCACACGAAAGCGCAGCCCGGCCAGCCCGGATACGAAACATGGAAGGGCGATAGCTGGCAATGGAATAACGATGGCGTCCGCGGCACGGACGTCTGGGGATTTATCACCGTCGATGAAAAGTACGGCATGGTTTACGTGCCCATCGCCACCGCGGGCGGCCCGGATTTCTATGGCGGCATGCGTCTCGGTAACGATCTATATGCCGATTGCGTTGTGGCGCTCGACGCGAATACCGGCAAGCTCATCTGGTATCGCCAGCTGATCCATCATGACCTTTGGGATTACGATCTCGCTGCCGCTCCTACTCTGTTTGATATTCGCGAGCGCGGAAAAATGGTTCACGGACTAGCGGAAACGACGAAAGCCGGCCTGCTCTTTCTCTTCGATCGCTTGAACGGCAAGCCGCTCTTTGGCATTGAAGAACGTCCCGTTCCGCAGGAGCATGTTCCCGGGGATGAAAGTTCTCCTACCCAACCTTTTCCTCTGAAGCCGCCGCCGTTCACGCGCAACAGTTTCACGCCCGCCGATCTGTACAATCTCACTCCCGGCCATGCCGCGTTCTGCAAGCAGCTGTGGGACAAATATCACTTCTATAGCGATGGTCCGTACACCACCTATAGCACCACGCGCATGACCGTGATTTATCCAGGCCGCGAAGGCGGCGGCAACTGGGGAGGAGTGGGCTTCGACCCCAAGCTCGGCTATATCTTTGGCACCAGCGTGTTCACCGCCGGTCAGACCGGAATGTTGGTGAAAGCGCCGCACGGCAATCCCATGGGCGGCCCTTATGTGAAGAAGTTCCCCTTCGGCCCCGATCCGTACAAGTCGCGTTTCTGGGATCCCTCGAACGGATGGCCGTGCGTGAATCCGCCGTGGAGCTCCCTCTATGCGGTCAATGTCCGCACGGGCGATATCGTCTGGAACGTGCCGCTTGGCACGGTGGATGCCCTTGCTGCAAAAGGTTTCCCGAACACGGGAACCATTAACAGCGGCTCGATGGTGGTCACAGCGGGAGGGTTGGTGTTTGTCGATGGCACGAACGATGGCCGTTTCCGTGCCTTCGATGCTCGCACCGGCAAGGTACTCTGGACAGTTAGGCTCGATGCCAGCGCCCATACGTTGCCGGTTACGTATAAAGGCCGGAACGGCAAGCAATATGTGGTTGTCGAAGCTTTTGGTGGCATGGGCATGTTGATGGTGCCCAATATTACCGACGATCACCCCGGCGACAGCGTCGTAGCCTTCGCGTTACCATAATTGAACCTGCTGGTTCGCCCTGGTTGTTGCCCCATCCGTGGGTCCTACCATTGAATCGAGGTCAATAGCTCAGCCGCACAGTTCAAGGATTCGATATGGGTATAACAGTTTAGCCGCTGACCGGAGACACGCCAGGGCTGTTTGAGACGCTGCCTGGGATAAAAGTCGGGCCGCGCCTCGCCGGTAAGGTCTCCAGCTAAAGGGCGGAACACTCAACCGACCTTGCACGCCGATAACACTCCGCAGAATCAGCGAGTTGCATTTTCAGGGGCGGAACATCCCATCACCTTCGGTTTCGCTGAAAACTGGCTACGAATTGCTCGCGGTCTGCGAGGCGGGAAGCTCGATACCCAGGAATTTCGCCGCGTTCAGCAGCAGAATCTTCGGCCGAACGGAATCTTTGAGCGGCAGTTCCGCGAATTCCGAAAGCCACCGCTCGGGTGTCATCATCGGGAAATCCGTGCCAAAGAACGCCTTGTCCTGTACGAGCGTATTGATGTTGTGCACCGTGGACTGCGGGAAGTATTTCGGCGCCCAGCCGGATAGATCCATGTAGGTGTTGCCTTTGTGCCGCAGGACGGCAAGTTGATCGTCATGCCATGGCCACGAGGGATGGGCCATGATGATGCGCATCTCCGGAAACCACGCCGCCAGATTGTCGATGTACGGAATCGGCTTGCAGTATTCCAGCACGATTCCTTTTCCGCCGGGCGATCCCGCGGCAACCGCCGTCGTCCCGGTGTGAAAGATCACCGGCAGTTTCAGCCGCACGATCTCTTCGTAGATCGGGAAAAAGCGTTCGTTGGTAGGATCGAATCCCTGCGCCGCCTGCTGAAACTTCATCCCACGGAGGCCCATATCCGCGCAGCGCTTCACTTCATCAACCGCGATTTTGCCTTTCCACGGATCCACGCTGCCGAAGCCGATGAACGTCTGCGGATACTTCTTCACCCATCCCGCGGTTTCGGAATTGTCGATCTTGACGCCGGAGCGGGTTTCGCCGTCCACGTCGAAGATCACCGCCATCATTTCCAGGCTCTGGTACATCTCCGCCATGCCGTCCGGATCGCTGCGCCATTTGCCAGTGTTCATTGGCAAGCCGGCTTTGGTGGCCGGCGCCCATCCCTGCTTGGCGCGCTCGCCAGTCAGAATGTGGACGTGCATATCGATGGCTTTGAGCAAGGAGTTCTCCGTGAAAGGATGGCGAGGCGATCAGGAAACCGCCGCCAGCGCCACGCCCTTGAATTTTTCCGGGAGGTCCATTTCGCGGCAGTCCTTCGCCACGTTGAGCGGTGCATCCGTGTTGGCCCGCACCTCGTCCACGCTGATTCCCGGGGCCACTTCGCGCAGCAGCAGCCCTTCGGGGGTCACGTCAATCAACGCCATATCCGTGTAAATTCGCTTCACGCATCGCGGCGCGGTCAGCGGCAGCGTGCAGGCCCTCAGGATCTTCGGTTTGCCCTTGTTGGTCACGTGCGTCATGGTGATCCACACGTTCTTGATGCCGAACGCCAGATCCATTGCGCCGCCCACGCCGGGCACTTTCTCGCCCGGCGTGCGCCAGTTGGCCAAGTCGCCGTTCGCCGCCACTTCCAGCGCGCCGAGCACCGTATGAGTGATGTGTCCGCCGCGAATCATGGCAAACGACATCGGATGGTCGAAAAAAGAGCCGCCCGGCAGCATCGTCACATACTGTTTCCCTGCGTTGATCAGATCAACGTCCTCTGTTCCCGGCGCGGCCAGCGGGCCCATTCCAAGAATCCCGTTCTCGCTGTGAAACATGATCTCTTTGTCGGCGGACAAGTACGACGACACCAGCGTCGGGATTCCGATTCCGAGATTGACGTAGGCGCCGTCAGGCAGATCGCAAGCTACCCGGTAAGCAATACCGTCGCGTGTGAGTTTCAATGGTCTTTTCTCCCTTATCTACTTCGGAGGTCCGATCTCGACCAGCTTTGGATGGCGCGGGCACTGCACTACGTAGTCGACAAAAATTCCGGGGACGTGCACGTCCTCCGGATCGATGGCGCCGACCGGCACGAGTTCGTCCACCTCGGCAATCGTGGTTTTCCCAGCCATGGCCATGGGGACATTGAAGTTGCGCATGGCTTTGCGGAATTGCAAATTGCCCAGACGGTCGCCACGGTGCGCGCGGATCATGGCGAAATCGGCGTGCAGCGGCTTTTCAAACACATATTCACGGCCATCAATCGTGCGCGTTTCCTTTCCTTTGCCGAGTTCGGTGCCGGCGGAAGTCGGCGTAAAGAATCCGCCCAGGCCCGCGCCTGCCGCGCGAATGCGCTCCGCAAGCGTGCCTTGCGGCACCAGCTCCAGCTCAATCTGGCCCTTCAGGTACAGCTCCTGAAAGTAAATTGCGCCCGGATTATTGGGAAACGACGCGGTCACTTTCCGCACGCGTCCATCTTTGATTAAGCCGCCAAGCGCCCAATCGCCCGCGCCCGCGCCATTGTGAATCACCGAAAGGTTTTTCACGCCTCTCCGCCGCAGCGCCTCGAGCAACTGGCCTGGCAGACCCGGATCGCCGAATCCGCCGAGCATGATGGTGGCCCCGTCAAATACCTGTTCAACGGCTTGTTCAGGAGTTTTCAGCGTTTTGTCGATCACGATTCTTCCCTAAATGCGCAGAAAATCGTATCACGCGACGCCGGGGATGTTCAATGTGCCAGGGAAGTAACAGGACGGCTGGGACTTCGCACCGAGGCTCACGCCGCGCAGCGATGCGAAGCCCGAGTTTTCGGCCAGCGCCCGTCAGAAGTCGAAGCGCACCGCCAACTGAATCTCGCGCTTCGGGAAATCCGATGTAAATGCAAGCGGCGTGCTGGGGTTCGCGATGACGCCTCCAGGCAACATCGTTCCGGGACGAATGCCGTGCACGTTGAACGTGGTCGATCCGGTGCCGCCCGCGGTGATGGGCAGTCCAAAGAACGGCCCGACAACATTGTTTACGCTGGCGAAGTTCGTTCGATTGAAGAGATTGAAAGCCTGCGCCATGAACTGCAGCGAGCGCGACTCGCCGAGGCGATAGCGCCACGTGAGGCCCAGATCGAAATCGATAAAATTCGGCCCGAGGCCGGTGTTCCGCGCCGCGCCGATGGGACGGTCGTTGGTCGAGTGGTTGTCTCCGTTCACTTCGCTGCCGGCAAGCAAGTTGAACGGGTGCCCGCTGTTGTAGGTAAAGATCGGCGAAACTTCGAATCCGGAAAGGATGGCGCCCTTCCACGGGCTGTCGGCCACCGCCGCGACCACCACTTTGTTTCGCTGATCGAATTCGGAAAGCGCGCGTTCCGCCGCGAGATTCGTCTGATCTTCCGGGGCGTAGTCGCTATTGAAATCAGTGGTTGTGTCGAAGGCTTTGCTGTACGTGTAATTCGCCATCAGCGTGAAATAGTTGCTGTACTGCTTGCGGATTTCGAAAATGCCGCCTTCGTAGAGCGCCGACGCCGCGGAGCTATAGCGGTTGTTTTGCGCGATCAGTGGATTTACGAAACAAGCGAATGGATTTCCAGAGCATGGCGACGGCTGTTTGGTCAGGATGCTGTACGGATCGGCGGCCGGATTGATGTTCCAATCGCGATAGCTAGCTGTTTTGCCGTTTGCGAGAGGAAGCGTCACATACGGCGCCGGCAGGATGTTCGTATCCAGCGCGACGGGCAGCCGCACGGTATGCGAGTAGATGAAGCTGGCGGAAATCGAAAGTCCGGGGGCGATTTCGCGCTCGATTCCGAATTCCGCCTGCTGCGAGTATGGGTCTTGGTAATTCCGCTGATCGCTGAAAAGCACGGAGACAGGCGGAATCGCCCCGCTATTTGTGATGGGCACGCCGATCAACGGGGAAAGCGCAGCGGGTGTGATGCATGCGGCGTTCCCGGGCGCTGGCGTCGTGCACTGCACCAGTCCCTGCGCGAAAAGTCCGCCGAAAACGGTTGCCGAAGTGTAGGTCGGATTCGGATTCAAATATACGCCAAGGTTCGCGGGGTAGCCTGTGAGAGGAACCACGTAAATTCCAATCTTTCGGATGCACGGGCTGCTGCCGTTGCCGGGAAAATTCGGGAAATTCAGGATACCGCAGGTGGCGATCGCATTCGCCACCTGGCCAGTCGTGCCCTGATTTTCCACCGAGCTGCCGTTCGCGTTCAGCACTCCCAGCGTATTGTCCACATCGGGAATTTGAAAATACGTCGTCGCGTAATAGATTCCGTACCCGGCGCGGATGACCGTCTTGTGGTCGCCAACGGGGTCCCAGGCGAGGGAAATTCTGGGCGCGACGTTGTTGTAGTCGCTATTGAGCGGAGCGGGTTCAGTATCCATCTCGTAGCGCAAGCCATAGTTGAAGGTGAGATTCGGAAGAATTTGCCAGGAATCCTGCCAGTACAAGGCCGTATACGGCCGAGTGGCCGCGTACACTTCAGACCCGAATCCCTGTTCGAGCAGCAGGGGAGCGCCGAGCGAGGCTGCTTGCAGCGGATCGATCGCCGCGGGAAGCGTGGACGTCAACCCGCAATCGGCGGGAGCCTGCAGGCACGGGCTGAGTGCGCCGCCGGGTATGCTCCCGAAAATAAACCGGCCCGGCATGTACGTGTGCGCTTCCGTATGGTCGCCGCGCAGAAGCTCATCGGCGCCGAATTTAAAGGTGTGGTGGCCGCGCGACATCGTGATGTTATCGGCGAATTCGTAGCGTCGCAGGATGCTGCGGTTCGGTAGGAAAATGTTCGTGCCGAGCGACGCGACGCCAGGAATTTGCAGTCCCACTTCGCCCGGCTGGTTTGGAATCACGCCTGTGTAGTTGTAATCGAATTGAACGCGCGCTTCGTTTTGGGTCATCACGCTGAATTCGTGGAACCACGAACCATCGAGCGTGTTGTCGTAGGTGTGCAGCGAACTGCCGGCGGAGAATCCAGTGAGTGACTGCACATCGGGACTTTCCTCGAGGTCGTGGCCGTAGTCGTAGCGCAGGAAAGCCTGATCGTGCTCGCCAAACTGATGATCCAGCCGCACAGACGACAGGTACTCGCGCGTGTTGTAGGGGAAGAGCCCGCCATTCGCTTCCAGCTGGCCAATGAGGAAATTATTCACGGCGTTTTGATACGAAGAAAGGCCCGTAACCGGGCTTACCGTCAGAGCGGATTCGAGCGCGCCGGCGCAGACAGCCGCAGGCAGCGTCACAGTGGTTGGCGGCGCGCCCGGATTGAACTCGCTCAGGCATGGCACGCTTACGCCGTTCCCCTCAGCGGTCAGTCCACTCAGGATCGCCTGCTGCGCTGCGCGCGGATCGCTGGCCGGGAAGACGGTGGGTGGCCCCGCGGTCGGCCCGGCAAAAATCGAGGCGTTGGTCAGTAGCGGGACAGCGTTCTGCGAGTCCTCGTGAAGTCCCTCGAAAGAAACGAACAGAAACGTCTTGTTCTTCTTGATCGGGAAGCCCAAGGTTCCGCCGAACTGCTGCCGGTTGAGCGAGTTCTTGACTGGTTGACCCTGTGCCGTGAAAGAAAACGGACTGGCGGGAGAAAGCGCGTTGCTGAAGGCGAACGGGTCGCGCGCGTCGAGCGCATCGTTGCGGAAGTACCCGTAGAGGCTTCCATGCAGATTGTTCGTTCCGGATTTGGTGACGATATTGATCGAAGCGCCGCTGGCGCCGCCGAGCTCCGCCGAATAGTTGCTGCGGTTGATTTGGAATTCCTGCACGGCATCCTGGCTTACGTTGAGCCGCACGCCGCCCGAATCGTCGTTTGCCTCGCCGCCATCCACGGTGACGCTGTTGCCGCGGCCGTTGCTTCCGTAAAACGAAAGCCCGCTTTGCGGCGTCTGTTTTACGCGGAAATCCTGGTCGGAGGCAAGGCGCGTGGAATTGGAAACGCCGGGGGCGAGCAGCGTAAAGGTCAGGTAATCGCGGCGATTGATAGGAAGATCGGAGATGTAGCGTTCACTGATGCTGTTCGCCTGCTGTGCCTGCTCGACGTTGACGATGGGGGGAGCGCTTGTAACCGTGACTTGCTGCTCGACCTTTGAGACGCTGAGCTGAAAATCGGCGACGGTGATCTGCCCGACCGCGACGGTCACGTCCTTCTGCACCACCGTTTCAAAGCCGCTCGCGGCAATCGTAAGCTGATACTTCGCGGGCGCGAGGCCGGTGAAGCGATATTCGCCGGTTTCGTCGGTGGTGGTGGAACGCGCGAACCCGCGATCAGGCTGCGAGACGGTGACTGTCGCGCCCGCCACGGACCCGCCGGAGGGATCGGTTACGGCGCCCGTCAAATCGCCGGATGCTCCCACGCCTTGTGCATGACCGAATTGTGGCAGGAGAAGAAGAAGGAAAAGAGACGCGCAGGCCGCAAGCAAAATCGTGCATATGCGTTTCATAGTCTCTCCCCGTGGAACTCGGACGTTAACCCCGTGGGAAGAGATTTAAGTTCTAACGGGCTCCTATGTCAATCGCGGTAATTGGCGGATGGCGCAGATCGCCAAACGCGGTAAGGGCGGAAGCGATTCGGACTCGCGAGGGTGAGGCCGGCTATCGCGGCGAGGCCAGCATTGCCGGCGTAATTTCAAATGTCAAGCGCACCCAATTCGAGTCTCGATTCACGGTGGCATCGTTCAGCAGTCCGGTGAGAAACCGATCCTGCTGGCGAGTCATCTGACGGCGAACGTTGGGGTCGGCAAGCTCGGCGCGTCCGATCACGCGGAAGGTGTCCGCAAGCGTCGAAATGTACAAAGCGTTTTTGACCGAATCGCACCGCGCATCGACGATGGTTTTCAAATTGCCGCCATCGGGCTGGGCCGCAAGCGTAAGCTCGCGAATGCCGCGGACGAGCTGCTCGAGCTGCGGAGAATTTTTGAAGCTCGAATACAAGCTGTTCGGAAGCGTGGAGGTTTGCGCGACGGCGAAAATTGGCGCTCCGGCCACGCGGCTGATACGCGCGTGCATGGTGGCAGCATCTGAGGAAGTGCCCGCGATGGTCAGAAGACCGACAGGGTCCTGGCCGCTCGCGATCAGGATGCGCGTTGGCAATAAAAACTTAAACGCCACCGGCGGGTTTCCCGGGATGAAGTAGATCGTTTCCGCGCCCTGTTTCACGGTACGCCCGGTGCGCAGCGCGTAGGCTTCGATTTTCTGTTGATCGAAGCGGCCATCAGCCACGGCCAGTATGCGATTCTGACCGATGGCTCCGGCCGCTTGGACGAGATTCGACGGCCAGAAAGCGACCGCGACTTGATCGAGGTCGCGCGTGTAATCAAAGCCAGTGTCGCGAACGAAGTTGCGGTAGTCATGGTCCTCAGCGGGCCCAGGGGCAGCGAGGCCGAAAACCGATGCCAGGGGCGTGTTCTGCATGTGCCGCAGTTCCTTCACATTGGCGAAGGCGATCACCGGCGCCGCGGCGGGGAGTTCGGTGAAGATTCCGGGAGTGGGCGCTGGCAGAGCGGGAGCCGCAGGTGGTAACGGACGGTTTCCCCTGTGAAGATACAGTCCGGCGGCGATGCCCGCCACGCACAGGAGCGCAGCGACGGCGATGAGACCCCGAGTTTTGGAGGTGAGTGGCATCGAAACCAAGAATAAATGAAGGCGCGCCTGCTATCTTAGCGGGTGGCGGAAACGAATGCACGGCCGAAAGAGCGAGGCTGCTATGAGAGGCTAACGCGCATCAAATCAAACATCGCCTGATGGATGTCTGCGGACGTTCAGTTGGACGAAATTTGGGGCTGCTCATAAGTGAGTGGCCAATTGTTGTGCAAGCCTGTATAATTGAGTCGTTCGGGCCAGAGAACACGCTGAAATAATTAACGACACCACTGGCAATTCTATTGCCGCGTTGCGCGAGCCTGTTGCAATTCGATTTCCGCTGTGATAATTTCTCTAGGTTTGCGCCGGGCTGGCGTAGCTCAGTTGGTAGAGCATCTGATTTGTAATCAGAGGGTCGGGGGTTCAAATCCCTCCGCCAGCTGAGCCTGTCTGCGGCAGGCAGGTCTTGAGGGATCGGGTTTTTGTCGGTAAGTGCTAAGGACGGATTCCTCGCTACAGAAATGCTCGGGCTGGTGTCTTTGGACACGAGCCCTATCTGCGTTACAGCGCGCCCCAAAAAGGAAGTCCGGAACGATTAACTGGATTGGAAGGACGCAGCTTTGTGCGCCGTACGATTTCCGGGACGGGTGGGTGAGTGGCTAAAACCAGCAGACTGTAAATCTGCCGCTCCTTGCGGGCTACGGAGGTTCGAATCCTCCCCCGTCCACCAGCGTTCGGAAAAGATTTTAGAGCGGCGATTCGAGATCGCGGCATCCGGAGAGCGGTGGAGTTGATGGCCTCGGCTTTTCAGTAGGCGAGGGGCTCGGAACCGCGGCTCAGGATCGAGATTGGCCGGTTTGAGCCTGGGTAGCTCAGTCGGTAGAGCGCGTCCTTGGTAAGGACGAGGTCACCGGTTCAATCCCGGTCCCAGGCTCCAGATCGAAGGGCGTGAATGCAGCACGGAATGAGCGGGGGTAACTCAGGGGTAGAGTCTCTGCCTTCCAAGCAGATGGTCGCGGGTTCAAATCCCGTCCCCCGCTCCATCTAAGCTGCTCGGCGGGTTTGTGCTGAAGCTCTTAGTAGGGATTTGGAACAGGAAGTCAGGAAGAGAATGATCCGCGGCCGCTGCCGCGAAGTTTTGACGCGAGGGTAAACGGAGATGGCGAAGGAGAAATTCGAGCGGAGCAAGCCACACGTAAACGTGGGGACGATCGGGCACATCGACCACGGGAAGACGACCTTGACGGCGGCGATCACGAAGGTGCTGTCGAAGAACAACCCGAAGG